>OUNM010170849.1_pt1 | contig 38934 bp, 56 predicted proteins | sample 1769961 | NCBI WGS metagenome assembly OUNM01 (sample SAMEA3914820, study PRJEB12502) | metagenome | biome: forest; material: soil | place: USA | collected 2012-03-12 | depth 0.3 m | reverse complement strand
GATTGTCCCTGAGATTGACCCTGAGATTGTCCCAGAGATTGGCCCTGAGATTGGCCCTGAGATTGTCCCAGAGATTGTCCCAGAGATTGTCCCTGAGATTGACCCTGAGATTGTCCCAGAGATTGGCCCTGAGATTGGCCCTGAGATTGTCCCAGAGATTGTCCCTGAGATTGACCCTGAGATTGTCCCAGAGATTGGCCCCGAGATTGTCCCCGAGATTGACCCTGAGATTGGCCCTGAGATTGGCCCTGAGATTGGCCCTGAGATTGTCTTTTAGAATCGTTCTGGCAATTGACGCAGTGGCTGGACCATCAAACCACATTACAACAGGCTCTGATTTACCGAGCCACGCATACATTTTCTTAAATGCTGCCTCTGCTGTCTTGCGATCTGCTAGTTCCGTGGAGCGCCCAATCCGCAACCATTCCTCTCGGAATTGGACAAGCTGAGCCTCCTGATCTGCCGTGAGTTTTTCGATCTTTTCCATAACAGTCTCATCAGTCCTGCACGTTACGAATTGCGATTGGCGAGTATTCCCGCTGCCGGATCACGCGGTAAAACCCCTTCGGGAGATCAATGGCCGAATGCTCCTCGTGCTGAAGCGCAGCCATTGCGGAAGCGATTTCAAGATAAGTGACACCGGAATCGTCCTGAACCAATGACGCCCTTGGCTCCAAGATCGCGTGAGCGTGTCCCGTGACTTCTCCATGCGCGAGAATGATGCGCCCATTTTCACGGGCAACAGGCTTGGCGTTCTTTGGGATTGAATCGACTCGAATTACGAGCACGTCGCCCTGACGGGCAATGAATTGTTTGTTCATACGAGGCAAAGACTCTCACTCTCTTCTGAAATGTAAAGAGAAAAGATTGACGCGATGCCGTCGCACGTGCAAAGAGTGATGCCGATGAAACATACACGACAGCAACTCAAAGTCCGAAAGGGCAGGGATTGGGCAATCATCCAGTGCAACGGAGGCGACTCTCGGAGCGCGTTCGATGCGCTTGGAGAGATCCTAAAGGCGAAGGCCGGGAAGGAATATGCGAACCGTCCAGAACGAAAGGAGGGGAAATGAACGCCGAGGTTCAACAGCTAGCTCGCAAGTACGCGGAGCTGATCACAAAAGCATATGCCAACTTCATCAATCGCAGCGTCCTTGGTATGACGTGGATTGAATTGAGCACTGAAGCCATAGAATTGATTTTGCTTAATGATGAATATGGGAATGAAGGGAGCGAGAAATGGATTCTCGGAATGCTCGAATCCCTAATTTCCGAACTGGAAAATCAGACTGAAAACAAATGAAAGAACGACCAATACTTTTTAGTGGCCCGATGGTGCGCGCCATCCTCGACGGCAGGAAGACGCAGACGCGGCGGAGCGAGAATCGACTACTTACGATTGGATACGTGCAACCACTTGCCAATGGCGATTGGGAATGGTCGCCTTACGGTAGCTTCGATCACGGCGTTATTCGCGTTAATTGCCCATACGGGAAGATTGGCGACCGTCTTTGGGTGCGGGAGACGTGGATGCCAGATCCGCCACGTGATGGAACATGGTCCAGTTTTTCATGGGAATACGATATGCCAATCGCCGATATTCCGGAGCGGTTTCGCACCACTGACCATGTTATTCATCGCGCCAGTTGGACGGGCGAAGACATGGTTGGCTGGAAGCCATCAATTCACATGCCCCGCTGGGCCAGCCGCATCACGCTTGAGGTAACCAGCGTTCGCATGGAGCGGTTGCAGGAGATCAGCCTTGAGGACTGCAAGGCAGAAGGGATTGGGCCTATGGAGATATGCTGTCCCGCTGGGCAGCATGCAGCGCAATCCGCCATCGAGCGCGCCTACAAGGCCGCATACAAGCTGCTTTGGAACAGCATCTATGGAGAAGGCTCGTGGGCCGCAAATTCGTGGGTATGGGTGATCGAATTCAATCGCCTTAAAAATCCCTAAAAACAGCATTGACGCCCTTTAGGCATTCTCCCTAGAGTGCGCCCGTTCCGATCCAGGAACCTCGGAAGGAGAGAGCCGAGCGCCACCCAAGTCCTAACACGCGTGTACATAAAAACATCAACGACCCTTCATTTCCCGAGCTGTAGAGCAATCGTGTTAGGCGATTCATACTCTCTTCAGCTCGCGGCTCGGGAACTGAGGGGTCATTTTTGTTTTAGTACATGACATACTCCGAGAAACTGAAAGACCCTCGCTGGCAGAAAAAGAGGCTACGCATAATGGAATATGCGAATTGGAAGTGCCAAATCTGCGGGGCTGGCAACAAAACGCTGAACGTCCATCACTCGTATTATACTAAGGGGAAAGAGCCGTGGCAATATCCTGATGGCTCCTTGATCTGCATTTGCCAAGACTGCCATTCTCAGATTCATCCTGAGAAGAAGGCTGCTCCATCGCCAGTCTATGAAGAAGAGTCACACGATACACTTACCGGAACAATATCGAGGTTGATGCAGGGAAGCGAAAACGAAGTGATTTGGGGAAAGGTGCTAACAGCAGTTCGTGAAAAGCACCCATTTATCAGCGTGTTCGCCGAAGCCGGAATGGTGGAATCCATTTCAGGGAATGAGGCGTCCATTCGCTTTCCAGAAGACAAAAGACTTGCAGCCGAATTTGCTTCGAATCGGCAAAACAAAAAACTGTTGGAGTGGCTTTTGTTCGAGATCCTTGGACGGACTGTTTCACTGATCATTTTGTGTGGAAATTCAAAGGTGAGGGAATTGTCGAAGTCTTGATATGAAAACCTTCATCGCCTCTTCATTCTGGAGCGACAGGGATATTGAAGGCTGCGACGCTACAACGAAGCTCACAGCCCTCTGGTTGATCACGAATTCCCAGACTTCAATTCTCGGAATTTGTTCTGTCTCAGATGCTCGCTTCAAGCTCGAAACTGGGCTTGAACCAGAAGGGCTTCAAAGGGCTTTGGAAGCCCTTCCAAGGGCTTTCACTAAAGTCGGTGATTCCATCTTCATTCGGAACTTCATCCGGCACCAATTCGGCACCGGAGACAAGTTGATGAAGAACAACTTCTTCGTGTCACTGAAGTCAGCCTTCCTGTCAGTGAAGGATTCTCAATTACGAGATGAAATTCTGTCTGAATATGCTGAATTTGGACAAGCCCTTACCAAGCCCTTTGAAGGGCTTACTAAGCCCCAGGGTAAGGAAAGGGAAGGAAAGGATGGGGAAAAGAGGGTGAAGGGAGAAAAACAGATTGATGAAACATTCGCTCAATTCTGGACCCTATATCCAAAGAAGCTCGCCAAGCTCGACGCAGAGAAAGCGTGGACAAAACACAAGTGCTCCGAGATTCTCCCTCAAATCCTTTCCTCGCTTGAAATCGCGATGAAGGACGAAAGCTGGAAAAAGGATGAGGGCAAGTTTATCCCGCATCCCGCTTCATGGCTGAACGCGAAGCGGTGGGAGGATGAGCGAATAGCTTCCAGACCTTCCGAATCAAAACCTTCAGAGCCTCCTGCATGGAAGGATTGGCTCGTTTCCTCTGGCATAGGAGAGGTTTTGCAGGGCGCTCGCTCGAAATGGGAATTCGCCCCTCCATGGGCAAAGGATGAATTCAGGGAACACCAAAAGCAGCTTCGCAACTGATCCAGGATGACCACCCAACACACCCTTTTACCCTCCAGCGAAGACGCAGAGAAAGCCCTCCTTTCTTCCTTCCTGAATTCTCCCCGTGAAGTCGGCATGATGTGCGCCGAACGGGGAATCACTCACGAGCTTTTCCATGTCCCTTCACACTCCATTGTGATGCGGGCGCTGACGGAGATGCAGGATGCATCTGTCCCCATCGACGCCATCACTCTTTCCGAACATCTGCGTTCAAAGGGGCTAATGCAGGAAATCGGCGGCATGGTTGCCATAAGCCAACTCTGCACTTTTATCCCTACTTCAGCGAACGCGGGATACTACGGGCAAATACTGCGCGAGAAATACACTCTGCGGGAGATCATCCGAATCTGTTCCGAGACCGGCACCAAGAGCTACACGGAGCAGGACAACGTGGAAGGCATTCTGGACGAAGCCGAGCGCAGGATTTTTGACCTCGTAAACTCCCGGCACGGTCGGCAATCCAAGACTCTTTCCATGTCGCAGGTCGTTCGAGGTGCCATCTCGCTGATTCAGGAGGCATACGAGCGCCGAGGGGCGATTTCTGGCCTAAGCACAGGGCTTGCATCGCTCGATAAAGCCACGGACGGATTGCACGGCCACGAGCTATGCGTCATTGCAGGCCGTCCAAGCCACGGCAAGACCGCTTTGGCAATGCAGATGGCCGAGCATATTGCCTTGGATCAAAAACGCCCTGTAGCCGTGTTCTCGCTCGAAATGAGCGCACAGCAGCTTGTGCAGCGGATGATTTGCAGCCGAGCAAAGATCAACATGGCCAGAATTCGTGAAGGAACGATGGCACAGAGGGACTTCGACGCTATCACAGCAACGGGAAGCAAATTCTCGCACGATACGCACATGCACCTAGAGGACGGAAGCGATATGACGGTCTCCGTCATTCGGGCTAGGGCAAGGGCGCTTCAGGCTCAATATGGAATCCAGGCTGTGTTCATCGATTCCCTCAGCGTCATCCGAGGATCGGCAAAAGATCGTTGGTTGGAAATTAAGGAGATCACAACCGGCCTGAAGAATTGCGCGAAGGAGCTTGGGATTCCCGTTGTGCTGATCGTTCACCTTGGGAGGGAAGTGGATAAGCAGAAGAGGCGTCCACGATTGAGCGACCTTCGCGAAGGAGGAGACATTGAGCAGAATGCCGATTTGGTCCTTTTCGTTGTCCGTGAAGAGTTGATGGAGGATGACGAAGAGAAGAAAGCGGAACTTGCCGGGAGCGCAATCGTTCGAATCGGTAAGATCCGAACTGGCGACATGGACTTTGATGTGCCCCTTACTTTCGTAAAACAATTCACCCGCTTCGAGGAGCGAGCCGACGAAAACCGCAGGCCATGACCTTCCAAGGCGAATTCCTCAGCTTCAAGAATCACCACGCAGATCACGAATGACGCAGACCACGAATAAAACACAATGAACGCAACGAATGAAGAAATGAGGGAGGTAATTTTGGAATACCTTCAAGTGAAACAGAAACGGAGCAGCGAAGGTGTAAGTAGCTGGGACATTTCCGTAATGCTGTTGAACGCTCTCGCGGACCGCCTTCCATGCATCATTAAGGAAAAAAACTGCAAAATATGGAACGCTCAAGAGATCGCCAACAGGCAATGCCAGTACCTTCGGGAAAAGGGGCTCATATCGTACGCAAAGCGCAAGTGGACGCTCGTGAAATCCGGGAATGAAATTCAGGTCATGGAAGGACTGACGAGCGAATGAAATCCAAAACCAAGAAATGCTGTTTCATCGGATGCAACAATCCAGCAAAGGAGGAGCACGCAGGATGCTGCGTGCAATGCCTCTACAGACTGCACATCAAAGTCCGAATGCTGCAAGGCTTCTCGGAAGAGGAGGCGAGAATCGAATGGGAGCGCGTGGATGGAAATTCTCCGAATTAAGCCTTCGCATCACGCCTTCCGCTGTCCTGATACTGCCGAGCAATAAAAACGCCTACACGGCCAAACATGAACCCAAGAAACACACATCCTGAAATGAAGCTACTCACACTTTCCGAACTTCCGACCGATCACCCACTTCGAAACCGTCCCCTTGGAGAGATCGGAGCGCAGGTCCGCTACATTCATCAAACGGAATGGCAGTCAGTAGAGGAATGGAATATCCGAACAAAGTCCTACAACCAACTTGGAGCGATAGGGAAGAATTGGCACGAATTTCGGGCAATCGAACAATGATATTTTACGTGGGACTCCATCACCCGTGGGACTCGATCCACTTCTCGCACACATTCATTTCAGTGAATAGCGTGCGGGATCGGAAGTCTGATTTCCCGGCGAATTCGTTCATTCTGGATTCGGGGGCATTCACCGAAATCTTCACCCATGGCCGATACAGACATGAACCAGAGCAATATGCGGAACAAGTGACGCGATGGAGTCGGAACGATGGGTTCCAGATGGCCGTCACGCAGGATTACATGTGCGAACCGTTCATCTTAAATAAGACCGGGATGACGATTCGACAGCATCAGGAAATGACGATTGAGCGTTTTGAGCGAATCTCAAAAGCCACGCCTGCAAACATCATGCCCGTTTTGCAGGGCTATGACATGCAGGATTATCTTAACCACTTGGAGATGTACCAGGAGCGCGGTCTTCTGAATGTTGGAATGCGACTTGGAGTAGGGTCGGTTTGCAAACGCAATTCAGATGTGTCCAAGGTCGAAGACCTGATCCTTGGAATCAAGGAGTGTGCAAGAGGGCTAAAGCTGCACGGATTCGGGCTCAAGACTACAGCTCTAAAGTCCCAGTGGGTTTGGGATAGCCTTTACTCCGCCGATTCGATGGCGTGGTCGTTTGCGGCACGAAAGGAGGGCAGGAACTCGAATGCGTGGACGGAGGCAAAGCGGTTCGAGGAACAGATTCGAGATCAAGATCGCAGCAGGAAATCACTTCAGATGACATTTTTCGGACTGTCCTGAATAGGAAACGCTGAATTTCTCTTTACATTTCAGAAGAAAGTTGTTGCATCGACTCTGAAATCAGGTAGAAGAAAGCACATGAGCACAAAAGCACGAGCCCGCAGAGAAGATGCAGTTTTAATCTCCCTTGAGAAGGAGCTTCACAAGAAATTGAAGATCCTGTCTATCATTGAAGGCAAAACCATGAAGGAAATGGCGCAAGAGGTTCTTTCTGCGTGGATGAAGACAAAGAAGATTCCGGGCGTCGAATGGCTTTAACCGCCCCTCTCATTCCGGCATCTAATCTGGGGAGATGTGACTCCGGAATGTTGAGGGGCAGCCTTTCATCCTAAAGCCAAATTGGGACGGCAGAAAGATCCCGAACAAAACCAAAACCAGAATGCAAAAAATACACTCGGCCATGTCTTCGATCATGTTGGAGATCGAGGCTATCGGCAAAAACGAAAAGAACCAGCAACAGGGATTCAAGTTCAGGGGGATAGACACGCTTTACAACGAACTTCACGGGCTGTTCGCAAAGCATGGCGTAATCACAATTCCAAGGGCAGGTATGCCGAAAAGCGAGGAGCGCACAACGAAAAGCGGGAGCATTCTTCGCTTTGTTCAGATCCCGATGACGTACGTCTTCATGTGCGAAGACGGCTCAAGCGTTGAATGCACTGTCATTGGGGAAGGCATGGACTCAGGCGACAAGGCGACCAATAAGGCAATGGCGATTGCCCACAAATACGCTTTGTTGCAGACGTTCATGATTCCGACCGATGACGACAAAGACCCTGATGCGGTCACTCACGAGGTTGCAGCAAAGCGCCAGTATGCGCTAAAGAACACGCAAACAAAACCAGTCGAAGACGACGACGTGCCATTCTAGAAAACAGAACATTATGCCAAACTCAGAATACGACAACACCAACCAGGGAGTCCTTTTCAAAAACAAGCGAAAGGAAAAGGAAAACCATCCTGACTACCGGGGCGAAATCAACGTGCGAGGCCGCACTTTCTGGCTCTCTGCGTGGATAAAGGAATCGAAAAAGGACGGCTCAAAGTTCATGTCACTCAGCGTTCAGGAAAAGGATGGTGAGCGCGAGTCGGCTCCAAGGAAGAAGCAGGTAGTTCAAGACATTGAGGAAGACGATACGCCTTTCTAGTATCAACACTCCCTGCAACCATAAAGGGCTTGGCGTGCGCCCGGAAGCGCGCCACCACTTTATTTATGACCTGCGATACCTGCAAATTCTGGAAGAGGAACCCATGCGAAATACAGCAATGGATGGATGAAGCCAGCGCTGAATATCAGAAGCATAAAGCTCGCTTTGGAGCATGCTCGTCTGGGAAATTCCATTACAAGGGAGAACTGTCACCAGAACAATTTAATGCTGCTGGTAGCGATACCCTGATGTATGAAGATTACGAAGGCTATGCCGCATCGGTGGAAACAGGCGAGAAATTCGGGTGCATTCATCACCAACCAATCCAGCTAGCTCAATGCGAATCCTAGCACTAGATCCAGGAACAGAGCAGACAGCGTTTGTCGTTTGGGACGGCTGCGTAATAGAAGCGGAGATTCTGCCGAATTGCCTAATGATTGAGCGCATCATGCTAAATTCGTTTGGAGCGTGCGACCTCATGGCGTACGAGATGATCGCAAGTTACGGTATGCCGGTTGGACGGGAAGTGTTCGAGACCTGCGTGTGGATTGGTCGCTTTGTTGAGCGCACCAAGCTACCTACGCTCCGCGTTTACCGTAAGGACGCCAAGCTGCACCTGACAGGCTCACAAAAGGCCAAAGACGCCAATGTGCGAATGGCGTTGATGGATCTGTTCGGAGGAAAAGCGAAGGCGATGGGGAACAAGAAGTCTCCTGGCCCGCTCTACGGAATAAAATCGCACCTATGGGCCGCTATGGCGGTCGCAATCTACGCACAGGAAACAGCAGGAAAAGAACAAGAACAGGCTAAATGAACGATCAAACTGTAATTTGGGTGCTTGTTGCATCCAATATCATCGCATTCCTTGGAGTATGCGTAATGCACAAGCTACTGGGCCTTCAAGCTGAGATTGTGCATGATTCGACAAGCACGGCAGAGCTTCTAAAGGAACAAAATAAGGCTCTACTTAATCACATTAGGGACATTGAGGGATACAAAGAATTCCTAGAGGATATTTTACGGAAACAAGCACAGACCAAATGAAAACCGTTATCACCGTATCGGAAACCGTGGATGGATTGGAATTCAGCAATAGCATTGCGCTTGATGAAGAGGAATGCACGTTTTCAAACTCACTTCACTGTGCTCGCGCTTGCGCAGAAAACAAATTACGCAAAGCCATCGCAGAGCACAAAGCAGCCAAATCCGAAAAGCCCGTATGGGACTGGCGACCGATGAGCGAGTTGCCTAAGCGGAATGGGTTATATCTGGTAGTATGGTCTTCAATAAAATGCCTTGAGGTATTCAATGCTGGGAAATGGCGCGGGAATGTCAGTGGCGCTGTGGCGTGGTGCAAAATCGAAAGGCCGAAGAACGAGTAGAACGAATGAAATGAGCGTTTAGCATATGACAAAACAACAGATAGAATATCGCAATCTATCTTCGGAATACTCTAAAATCCTAAGGAGCCGTTTACGGATTAATTTTGATATTGGCGCTGTTTCACAGATTATTTTCTCAATCAATAACATGTTTTGCGATCACTACACTCGCCCGATGAAAGCCAGACTTGAGGCGAATAAAAACAAGTCAAAACAATTAATCATGGCGTCCGCTAGGATGACGAAGAAAATGAGGGCGATCTATCGCGGAGGGATTTGCAAATAAGAACAGCATCAAGGAGAGCGAATGAGCGACCCAATCAACCCACAGCACTACCAATCTCACCCATCCGGCGTTGAGTGCATCGCCATCACCGAGCACATGCCGTTCTGCATCGGCAACGCGATCAAATACCTGTGGCGGGCAGGCCAGAAGGACGACGCCCCAGCAATCCAGGACTACGAGAAAGCCATCTGGTACATTCAGAGAGAGATTGACCGCCAGAAGCGTTTACAGCCCGTGCCGCTGTCATCACATTCAGAGACTGAGAAAACGCCTACAGCGCCAACGGTAGAGCAGGAATGGAGGGAAATGGAGGGCGATGAGTACCCAGATGGCAGAAAGGGCGACCAAATCCGTCATAAAGATGGATTATGGAGTAACTCGTGGCAATGTGGTAAAAAGACAGCCTGCGATCTAGGATGGCGCTGCCGAACCAAGCGGCCACGAGAGGAAACCACAAAGCCGAGCGAATGAACACCACACCATCCGACACAAAAGCCCGATTCAGGGCATTCCTGAAGGAATGTGACGTGGAAGAGCTGGAAGCAATGAATCTGCTTCAGGAGTACGGAATTGTCTCCGACGACGCTGTTGGAATAGACGACTGCGCCGACTCGGATCTCGAATACGCGCTGAAGTACGTTTACTGGCTCTGTTGATCGAACTAAACCCTTTTCCCGCGTCGTGAATCCTCACGCCTTCATTCCTCCGCTTGGAAATCGTCGGAACCGAACGGCGCAGGCTGCTCGATGTTGAGTGGTCGGGCGCGGGAACTATTTTAAACGAAATGACCAATGGAAACGCCCTTCCGTGACCTATGCCAGACTCGGAATCTGATCTACCTGCACCACTCGTGGGGAATGCCGAAGGACGGCAAGCTGACGTGCGAGCGTTGCGGGGAAACGCTCCCTTTGTCTTCTCTCGTTGGGAAGAGGGACGGTATTGGTGCAAATCCAGGACAACCCCAGAGTCCTACCTATGCGACACCCAGGAAGGGCAATGCGGCTGTTTCGGGTTCATCCGAAACGGGGATTGCATACACTTGAAGTATTTTAGGGGAGGGAAATGAACGATATGAACTGGAAACGTGTTAGAGATCTGCCTGAAGACGAACAAGAGCCATTTTGGCAATACCTGATAGAATTCCGACATACTAGGCCGGAGCTTGAGGGAGTTCCGGACGAAGAGCAGGACGGATATTATCAACCCGATTACGAGCGATGGAAGAACAGAAAGAGACTCAAGCCGCTTAGAGCCATCCTGACCGCATCCATGCTTCGTGCAAACTCCATATTCCTCACGCCAGAGCAGAAAGAGGATCTGATCGCAGTGGTAGAGGAAGCAATCCGTGTGAAAAGGTGGGAGGTGCAGGGATGGCCAGAGGGACACGAGACGCGTAGGCACATACAGGCAACCATCGAAAGGCTGGAGGATGTTCGGAAGCTGCTTTGTGCGAAATGAAGAAAATTCCCCTTGCAACGGATTAGGGGAATCGCTTAAATGCCGACGTTCGCATTAGCGCGAATATAGGCGTAGAACCCTAAAACAACAACTTTCGCCCTCTCGGTGTCTCTGAGCATTCGTTCAGGGAGTTCTACCACCGAGGGGGCTTTTTCTTTGTGAACGATACCTATAAGACCTATCTCGAAAGCGAAGCGTGGGCGCAGAAGCGAAACAAACGACTAGGAATGTCCAATTTCAAATGCGAGGCATGTGAAGACGGAGAATGCAGGAATCCGCTACAGGTTCATCATTTGACGTATGCGCGGATATTCAGGGAGGAAATGGAGGATCTGATGGTCTTGTGCAAGATGCACCACGCTGCCGCTGAGGAGATGGTCGAAAAGGGAGCGTTGAGCAGGAATGGAAATGTAAAATGGCTGCGATCCGAAACGCTTCGCTTCATCGCCCCGAAGAAGAAGTTCAGGGAAGCAGACAAAAAGGAATGCGCCCCGAAACAAAGGGTGAATTCGGAATATGAACCAAGGCGAACCGCAGCCAATTTGAAGGTTGAGAAACAGGATTGGCCCTCCGATATATTCCGAAAACTCTGTTTAATCCCTGAAGTTCAAAAGGCCCTAAGAATGCCTTATAAGAAATTCAAGAATGCAATGAAAAGCATGTTTCGAAAGCATCCATCGAAACAGAGGATATTCTCGGCCATCTATCAGAAGCATCCTGAATTCGAGAAATACAAGCGGGCCAGAGCTGAATCCAGGCGAGTGAGGCGCGAGAAAAAGGCAAGGATTAAGGCTGAATACAAGATGGCTCATGGAGGGAATTCCCGAACCTGCCAAAATGGCGGCATCGAACCTGCCAAAATGGCGGCTTCAGCGATTCTCAAATGCCCGTAAAACTCAACGACCTGCCCGGAAACGACTGGAGACGGACGACGCCCCTAGGGCTGCTCAAAGCCTACTACCGTAATCGCGAGGGCGGCGGAAAGAAGCATGTCGCGCCAGAGTTTGGACAACCCTTCAACATCGCCCATTCCAGCTTCAACGCCCTCGGCCCTTGCTGGACGGACAATAACGATTTCTTCATCGATCCCTGAGAAGAATAGCGGCCTCCCGTTGCCCAAGAGGAGGTCGCCTTATTGTTTGCGTTGGGTGTTCAGGCCAACGGGGCGCTTTTTCCTGTCACGGCATTTCACTCCTGATCTGCCGTGTGCGGGATGGAGTATCGGAAACGGATCGAGTGCTCAATGCTTTCTTTTCCCGATATGTGAATTCCCATATCGTGCAAATGCACGAAATGGTGATTCCGATTTCGGTCTGAAACATCTATGGGGATTCCCATAGACCATAGAGGATGACCGAAACGGGAATTACTGCTTCGGGATTGACTCCAGAAGCGGAATTAGGCATGGTTCGACTCTCATCCGGCTCGTACGTAGCTGTACTCAGCATTGGATGACAGCCTAAAACAAAAAGCCCCGTCTCCCGTAAAAAGGAGGCGGGGTTTTCTTGTGTGTGGGAAGGGGCTAGAACTCGTTTTGCAGCTTCCAGAAGCTCAGGAGGCGATCGAACATCGCCCAATATCGCCCCGGTTGATCCCATTCCACAACAGCCACTTTTCCAGGCTCCTCGGTGGAGATGAATACATTGATTCGGCGGAGGTATATCTGGGAATTACATAGCCCAATATCGTATGCAGCAAGCTGCATCGCGTGGGACTCGTAGCCAAGTTTCGTTTTTTCGTCCCAGTTCGCCTTGGTCTTGAAATCGACCACGAAATCATCGTTGTGCAGATCCACCTTTCCCCCGTAGCCGTACGGGGAGGCAAACGAAGTCTCTGCTTTCCATTCGGATTGAAGGACAGGCAATTCATTCTCGGAGAATACGCGCAGGATTCCGTTAATGATCGCCTGATCGGAAACGGGAAGAGCGTCAATGTCCACACCTCCGAGAAACCATTTCTCGATCATTGCATGTACTTCCGTGCCTTTCTCGGCAGCGGCATTGGCCTGCTTTCGGGAATCTTCCACAACGCGCTTTGCGTAGGAGTGAAGATCCTCGCCCTCGATCATGGGCAAAGTCAGGGCGGCGCTCAGAAGCTGCTCGTCCTTCCACTGTTGAAGGCCAGGCTGTGCGGCAACTCCGATGATTTTGGTTACACTTGGCACCAGCGATAGCTTCTTAGCGTCTCGCAGATTTGTTGGGCGCATCTCTCCATTCTTCGCCCGTACCTCGTAGCAAGGTGCACCGTCCTGGGCGTACCAATGGCAATTCTCGGAGGCGAGGATCAGGCGCTCTGTGTTCGTTTCAGTCTTCATTCGAAAACGAAGCGGTAAATGTTGATGGGCCATCTGCGTTACAGAGAAGGCAATTCAAAATTGGATTGAATTTCATTAATGTACTAGTGCTCTCCAAATGCTCTGGCTGTGGAACGTCCTCGTGTTCCGTCAAAAGCCGTGCGATCAGCTCTGCAAACTCTGCCGAGCAGGCTTTTACGACTGTCCTAGGTCCAGTGCGGGAAGGGTCGTCTTCTAGGACTAGACAGGAATCCTCGCCGGTTCCGGTTGTGTAGGTGATTTTGGATGAAGTGATGTTGCTCATTTGGATTCTCCCTCTAAAGACGCGAGGGCCAAAGCCATGAAAATCATGATCAGTGGTTGAACGGATTCGACGGCGGCATTCTTTTCATTTTCGGAGGAATGCTTTGAGTCGAAAATCTGTTGATTCTTCTTTATGGCTGTCAGAATTTCTCTTTCTTCGTTATTTAGTTTCATTTTGTTGTGGGGTCGAAATGGATGGTTTCTGAGGCTGTGTAAGGGTCGAATTCGACGATTTTGAAAAACACTTTGCTCGCATGGGTTTGGACGATTCCGGATTTGGCATTGTACAAATCGTCCTCGATGGAATCCGTTCTGGGTACCTCGATGCACAGGGTTTCTTTTTCCCAGGTGTCCGTGTCCTCCATGGTGATGAGGAACATGCGGGTTTTGGGAGGCTGGATTCCCCTCAGGATCGAATCGAACAAATGATCGTAAGGCCATTTACAGTCGCAAATCAGGGCGTGGATGAATGCCACGCGCTCCCCTGCCGTCATCGCTTCGCCCTTAAACAGATCGAGGGCCATTTTAACGCGGTGGCAGTTTGCAAGTATGGCTTCCTTGCGTTCTTCGGGTGTCTTTGGAGTGTTCATTTTCGGTTGAAGTGCTGAAGCGAAAGGGTGAGACCGGGAATTCGGGGCTGTTTGCGTTGCTTCATGCGGTTTCGGATGAGGAGCGACCGAACAAGGCGATCTACGAATAGACTAGCCAGCACGATCATCGCCAGGATGAGAAGGAAGCGGATTGCTGGGTCACTCATTTGAGGGAAGAGGTCGGCGGGTGCGGTAGATGAGTTTGACAATGCTTTTGTTGCCATTGATCTCAGCAACTGAAATGATGGGGGGGCGATCAATGATCTCCCAATCCTCTTTGCCCTCAAAAGCAACCTCATCGCCCCATTGCGGCTTTTCGTGATCCAGCATGCGCCGCCACTGCCTCGGAATGGGCTCAGGATTGGCCGTGGAGGCGTTTTGTTTCGATTCGAGGGTCTGTATAGCGGAAAGGACGTCTCGGGCATCCTGTAGGGCTTCGGAAAAAAAGAGACTGGAATCTGGGTTTATTACTGCAGGCCGCTCAATTGCAGAAACCAACCCTTTAAGGGCGGAGTGAAGGACTTTTGCGTGTTGTTGTGAGATGTTCATTGTTCAGGTGTGTGTGTAGTTGAGATGGGAGAAATGGGGCGAAGGCATCCGAGGAAATTGCCGTCTAGGTCAAAGGCGAATTCGTAGGAGGAAAGGGGTAGGTTATGCCCGAATTTCATTGTGACGTGTGCAAAGTCGATGCCGTTAAGGGCGTCGCTGGAACGCCATTCGTAAACAGAGGTCATTCTTGGGCCTCCTTCCATGCGATGAATGCTCGGATACGATCCGCTACCATTGCTGGGGTGGCATCGCTTCTGCACCAAGGGCCACCAAAAAAGCGGGGGCTTTCGTGACAGTACACGGCAGGAGGATCGGGAGAGAAAAGATCGACAGAATCATCAATGCTGATTCCGAAAAATTCAGAGGATGCGGAAAAATCAGACTTGTTTGAGTTGCGCAGACGTATTTCTGCATCTCCGATTGGGTTTCCAATCCAATAAAATGAGTCTGGAAAGACGCGAGGAAGGTATCCAATGGCGCAGCACAGGCTGCCGCAAGGTAGTTCCGTAACAATCTCGCCTTCTGTAATTTTAGATGGGACGGCTGTGAAGCAAGCGAATCGAAACGTCTCTGGCGGTTTCGAATCCAGATGAGCAGCGAGCTTGAGAATTAGGTCTTTACGCATAGGGTTTATTCGGGTTTTGGGTGTGCAAGTTGAGATTCTTTGACGGCAAACCAAGGCGTGTCCGTTGGCGTGATGTAGTAGGTGACTCCTCGGATGTGGTTAAATTCCACTTCGGTGATGGTCTTTTCTCCGAATGGGATACCATACGCATTTGTATAAAGGACGGTGTCTCCGACTTTGAATTTGGGAGGTTGATGAAGGAAGTTCATATTGGGTCAGGGTTTTGGGTGTGCAAATTGCATTGCGTCCGCGAGGGACCGGAAATAGGCCAGAGGCTGGCCATCACAGACTAGGATGTAAACGCAGGTGGAGCGCATGATCTTGGCCGCTCCATTGCGCCACATTCCGCTTTCTTCGGTCCATTGGGATGGGGTGGTATTGGGCATTTTGGGTGTATTAGGGCGGTTCTATGTTCGGGGTTGTTCGTTTCTACGAGGGAAACCTTTCATTTCTCTTCTGAAGTTTCAAGATAAAACATCAAAGGCAATGTTGATAATTTTTGTACTGGACACCGAAACCCCAACCTGAAATAACGCAACAGGCTCGCAGCAAACGCCTAACAGAGCCGAATCAACCCCGAATCCGAATCACCCAAAACGAACAATGGCGCTATCTATTATCGCACCAAAACTCTGCAAAGCATGCTCGCAGCAATACGAGGAGAACGAGCATCTAATCTTGCGCGACCAATTTAGGGAAAAGGTCGGATCAATATGCCCGGCTTGCGGTTGGTTCAACGAGGAACCCGGTAGATACGCATATGAGGCAGCGCCCCAAGAGGATGACGCTGAAAATCAAAAGCCGCATCCTCCAAAACCAACCGAAAAGGTATCGGAAAGCCTGAAATGGGAACTGGTGGCAATAATTCCAATGGCTTTAATCATGGTCTTATTGGGTGGATGCGTTCCGGAATGGCTATGGAACTACGTCGTCAACTTTGCGATTGGATGGTGGGGTTTGCGGTGGCTCGGAAAGCGTCTACAACGCGCCTACAAGGCGCTAACGCCCAAAGCCCAAACCCCAAAACCGACAATACTAACCGGAATGCCATGAGTGACAGCCTTAGCGATATACTTACGCACTTCGTGGAAGCAGTCGAATGCAAGGTGCTGGATCATTACCCCGCAATGAAAGGGAATGCATTCGCCTTAAAAGCAGATGGATACCGGCTATGCGCTCACGTTTGTGAAGAGCTGGGCCGCTTCGATGTGGCGGAAATCTTCTACGCTAAATTCGAGAATGCCGTGATTGAAGGCGACCCTGGCGCGTACCTAGATAAACCGGCCCCAAAAGGGGTAATCCTCTAATGAAGCCAATCCACCCCACACCAGAACAGCAAACCACACCAGATACAATAATTACGGCAAAGGCATGGGTGAGCGTGAACAAAGCGTGTGACAAGTTCTTTAAGCGCAGGGGAATAGACTGGAGCTTTAACTGTTGGCCAACGCAGCAAAAGCAAATGCACAGGCGCGGAAATAGGGAGAACATCAAGCCTCCAAGCAATGAGTGAGAAGATTTTTATCAATCCCATTCACCCATCATTTATGAAAGGTTTATCAATTGAGACGATGTCTCATGTGCTGAAATCGGTCACCGGATGGCGTGAAAGTGCAGGAAACGGACTCAAAAGTGAGAAAAAGTGCAGGGATATACCCTTTAGGTTCTCTTTTTTGCGAATCTTAGCCGGAGGTTCCGCTGACCGGCCACACCCTAGCTATAAACCCCTCATGGAGAACCTCTACTGATGCCGAAATTCTCTGAGACAGAATTGAGCCTGATGACCGGCCACACGAGGGCAACGATTCGGAAGAAGCTGGACGGCGTAAAACACGAAAAGGGCGAGCGAAATGCACGCCTTTACGACTCCAAGCTCGCGCTAGAGTGCATCTACCTAGGAGCCAAATCAGATCAGGGCGAAGTCATCACCGCCGCCGAAGCTGCCCGTAGGCTCACCGTAAAGAAGGGTGAGCAAATCGACCTCGAAATGGAGATCGCCCGGAAGGAGCGGATTCCCATATCCGATATTGAAGCCGTCAATGACCGTGTAATGCAGAATATCGCCGGACTGCTAAAGGCGCATGTCGGCAAGCCATTGGACGAAACGCTTATCGGCGACCTTTTCACAGAGCTTAGAGAGCTAGGGAGCGTATTGAACAATGGATGACATCTCTCTAGCCGCCTATCGAGCGAGCATGGCAAGGACACTGGCCAAATCCTTTGCACCATGGTCGAAAATGCCGCCCGAGACATGGGCCGAAGAGGTTTACAGGCTACCGGGAGGCAAACGGTTTCGGTGGTCGTATGCTCCATATGCGAGAGAGATGTTTCGCTCTTTATTCGACCGGCGAACACGGGAAACGGTCTTTCAACTCTATTCCCGAGGGCTGAAATCAACCGTAATCCTGCTCTCAACAGGATACTTCATCGACCAGGCTCCGCGCCGGATGCTGTTCATGTGGCCGACGACAGGGCAGGCCGAGAAGTTTTCAAAGGACGCATTGGACGGAGAGCTATTCTCCACTACTCCAACGCTCAATTATCTCTCGTCTCAGTCAGGGAAGAGGAAGTCGGATCAAACCATTTTGCACAAATCCTTTCGGGGCGGATCACTGACCGCATTTGGAGCCAACGCACCAGGTGAGCTACGCCGCGCCAAGGGTTCATTCCTGGCCGCAGACGAAATCGACGCCATTGTCAGCAAGGAAGGCGAAGCCGATGAGGGCGACATTCTAAAGGTATTTTGGGCGCGAGGCTCAGAATATCCGGACACGATCAATGTATCGGCGTCCTACCCTTCGGTGATGGGGAAAAGCCGCGTAGGGGCAAAAATGGAGGCTAGCGACGGAAATCAATGGTTCTCGACCTGTATTAAATGCGGGGGAGAACCATTTGTAATGCACCGCAGGATGTTGCGCTATGAGGACGGTAAGCCGCAGGAGGCCAGATTCGAGTGCCCGAAGTGCTCTGCAATGCTCGACGATGATGACCGTTATCAGATGGCGCATGGGCAGGGATTCGACAATTGGAAGCCAAGCCGGGAGTTTTCGGGAGTTCGAGGGTTCCAAGCTGGATCAATGCTCTGGCCACATGCTGTAGATAGGGTGAAATATCCGGGTGGCTACCTTCAAATGCTGGCACAGCAGGAAATCGACGCAAAAGCGTCTTCCAACCCTCGTAAATCACTCCGCGTAATCGTCAATACATGCGACGCTGAGAACTGGGACCCAACAGAGGAAAGCGAAATCCCGCCTGATTGGCGCAATCTGTTCGATGCCCGAGAGGATTACGGCCTAATCGTTCCGGCTAAAGGCTTGTTCCTAACCGCATTCTGCGACGTACAGCTAAACCGGATCGAAGTAGGCTGGAGGGCATGGGGGAGAGATGAAGAGAGCTGGGGGATGGATCACGTCGTCATCGACGGGCACGTTCGAGACTCTGAAGTGTGGAAAAGTCTCAGGACAGAGCTTGCCCGGAAATGGAAACACGAATCAGGGGCGGAAATGCGCCTTGGGATGGCATTCGTAGATGGCGGCCACTACGCCGAATATGTTTACTCATTCATGCAGGAGCTTGCCCGAAAGCCCATGGAGGGCGTTACGGGGCATTGCAGGGCATCAAAGGGCATTGGCCAGCATGGGCACCCGATCATTGACCGCAAGTTTAAGACGGTCGCCAAGATGCTCAAGGGCTACCATCTGGGGACATGGGAGGCGAAGGACCGCATTTACGCCCGTTTAAAGGTGGTCGAAGGCGAGGGCAAAATGCACTTCAATCGCCAGTATAAGGAAGAGTATTTCCAGCAACTCACCGTTGAGCGGGTGACAATCACCTACGAGGGAGGGCAGGAAATCCGCAAATACGTCAACGAGCACAACGACCGGAATGAAGGGATTGATATTGAAGTGGGAAACATTGCGGCATGGCGTCTACACCCGAGGAACTACGAGACACTAGAAGTCCGAATGGAGGAAGCCGCCCAGTTCGCCAAACAAGAGGCTAAAACGAAAGCGCCGGCAAAGCCAATAGCTAGACCCAATCAGATATTGTCCGGTCTGAATGCGTGGTAAATAAATCCGTTTGTACCTATTGACGGAATTGGGGCGCGTCATTATGGCTCGCTCAAATGCCATCGAGTTTTTGCACTCCACCCAGTATTTTTACGCAGGGTGATACGGTCATTTTCCAAGAGACGAATCCGATTTATCCGGCAACCGATTGGACAATGACCTTTGTGCTGTCTCGTGACGGCATCAATCTGTCCAATACCGACGCTACGCCCACGGGTCCGACAGGTTCGGACTTCCTTATCACGCTGCCGAAGGAATTAACGGCTACGCTGGCACCGGGAAGAGCGAAATGGACGGAATTGGTATCGAATGCCACGGAACGGAACTACAACCGATCCGGATACCTCTCAATAGTTCCAGATCCGACTCAGAGCATCACCCCAACGCCGGAAATGACGGCGCTTGCCAACATCAAGGCGCAGATTGCATCTGGTGTAGCCAATCTGTCTAAGAGTAGGTCATTTAACGGGCAAATGTCCACGGATAGGGATTTGAAGGAGCTAATGGACGCCCGCGACCGCCTGCAAGTCATTGTGAACGCTCAACTCGTGGCCCTTGGGGTCAAACAGGGAGACACTTCGCGCCGGATCATCTTTTCCTTCTGTGATTAACCTATGATGGCAATTGGACTTCCGAACCCATCACAGGCGGTAAACGCTCGCCCAAGGAACGAGAGCAGCATCACTATTAACACCATTGGAGGAAACTCCAATTCATGGGGCGGGAATACCTACAGCGGGTCGAGCATCACGAACAATTCTCAGGATTTCTATGGGGATTGGCGCTCGGCGGACTCCTGGCAGCGATTCGACATTTTCAGGGTCAGGAACCGCAGCCGACAGCTTGAAAGGGGCAATCCTTGGTGCATCGCCTACGGGCGGAACATGGTCAATAACGTGCTTGGCGCGGCGGGATTCCGCTTCAAGGTGCAATCCGTTACATCCAAGGCCTTTGGGGATTCGACAGAGGGCCAATTGGACGATTCGGCAAATGCCATCATTCACGCAGCGATAGATGAGCAGGGCAAACCTGAGAATTTCGAGACTAGGAAACGGCTTTCCCGAGAGGATTTCGATGAGCTTTTACTGCGTCGATGGATATTCGATGGAGAGGTAATCCTGCGCAAGATGCGCGGGTTTAATAACGATTGCGGGTTTGCGTGGCAGATGATTGACCCGGACTACCTCGATCACAACCTGAACAGGGTCGAGCCGAACGGCAACATCATCAAAATGGGCATCGAGCTGGATGCCGAATTCAAATTTCCAGTCGCCTATTGGTTTCTCAAGCGACGCCCGAACGATTACTTCTACAACTACAACAAGTTCTACCAGCAGAGGTATTTCCGAGTCCCAGCAGAGGAAGTCATTCATATTTTCCAGCAGGAGGCCGACAGTGAGCAGACGCGGGGCTGGCCATGGATCTTTTCAGCGGTAGTCAACCTGCACCGACAGGGTAAATTCGAGGAAGCTGCCCTAGTGAATGCCGCCATTGGCGCAAGCCGTGGCATCTACTTCACAAAGGACTACCCGGAAGGCTTCGAATCAAATCCGGATGACATAAACCGGCAGGGAGACATTTCCCAAGTCATTCCAGCAGGGTCTGCAATGGAGCTTCCCGTAGGCGTGAAGCCGGTAGTGGCAGACATGCGCTACCCTGATGCCGAATTCGAGCCATTCCGCAACGCGATGATGCTAGGGGCGGCGGCATGTTTTGGAACAAGCTACAGCACGACAACGGGCGATCTATCCAAGGCAAACTTCGTTTCATCGAGGATGGGCCAGCTTGAAGAAAGGGAATTCTTCAAACGCATTCAGCAGATCCTAATCAGGCGGTGGAAGGTTCCGGGCTTCGACGAGGAGCTATATCGGGCAATGCTCGCTGGCCGTGTTCCTCTGCCGATCAGCAAGTTTAAGAAGTTCAACAAACCCCAATTCAGAGGGCGCAGATGGCCTTTTGTCCAGCCTGTGGACGATATGAAGGCTATTGAAATGAAGCTGAACAATCGGCTCACTAGCGTCCCAATGGTCATTGAAGAGTTTAGCGAGGATGACCCTGACGAAGTGCTCGCCTCTATTGCATTGTGGGAGAAGAAAGCAGCCGCTTTAGGCGTTCAACGCATCCTTCAAGTGCCTCCTTCCGCCGTTACAGAAGACGACGAATTGGTAAAAGAGCCTACCGCACCAAAAAAATCCGCATGAGGCTATTGACGGAATTAAACAATCTTCTTACGCACGAATTCAGATGACCAATCGGCCACAAAACTCCAAGGCATGGTTTACCTTCCACAACTCCGTAGACGGAGAAACCGCCATCGACATCATGGATGAGATTGGTTGCTATGGCGTATCGGCCAGGGCGTTCCGAGATCAGTTCTCTAGGCTAGGCAAGAATGAGCGTGTAAAACTCCATATCAACAGCCCTGGCGGCGACATTACGGACGGGATGGAGATTTATAATACGCTCAATGAGCACGAGGGTAATGTATCCGTAAACATGGGGGCAATGGTCGCCAGCATCGCGACCGTTATCGCCATGGCTGGAGACGAAGTGACCATGGCCAAGAATGGTCGAATGGTCATCCATAACCCATGGGTTTATGCCATGGGCGAAAGCGATGAGCTTCGCAAGATGGCTGACATCATGGACGGCATGAAGGCCGACATCATGGATGCCTATAAGTCCCGCGCGGACATCTCGGATGATGATCTTTCTGAGATGATGGATGAGGAAACATGGATGACCGCCGAAGAGGCGCTTGCCATGGGATTCATTGATTCCATCGACGGTGACGAGGACACGAGCGCCCGCAACTTTGACCTTAGCCGCTTCAAGAATGCGGTGAATTTTTCCAAAACGAAGAACGATACCGCGCCCGAAAGCGCGAGCAACGCCGGGAACGGTAAACGCATCATCAAACTTCGGGATCTGGAAAATGCAGTTAAACCCCAAACCAACATTTTACGCCCAAAAGGCCACGCACAAATGACTCCCGAAGAAAAAGCAGCCCTCGAAGCTGAAAAGAAGAAAGCAATCCAGGACGGCGTTGCCGCCGCCATCAAAGCGAAGAACACTCGCGACAACGAAATCAAAGCTGCGGTCAAATTGATCCGCGAACGCGACAAAAAGGACTTCTCGGACCTTGCCGAGGACTTCATTTCGGACGACTCCAAGTCGCTCTCCGAGTTCCACGCCGCGCTTATCACGTCGGATAAGTACAAAAAGACAGGCGGCGTTTCTGGTGCTGGCCTCGAAGTCACCGCTGAACCCCTCGACTATCTCAAGGGGTCTCCTGGCTTCGCTGTTGTCACCAATGACGAATTCCGCGCCGTGTTCGACCGCTACCAGCGCGCAGGCCGTCACCAGTTCGGTTGCCAGATCAACATTGACGCACCGCGCTTCCGCAACGCGACGCAAACCAGTTCCGCAACGAGCGGCAGCGGTTTGACGAGCATCCAGTACATGCCCGGAATCGTGGAGCTTGGCGTTCGCCCGATCACGGTTGAGGATCTTATCGCAGGTGGAGCAACAGACTCCACCACGGTCCGCTACCGGCAGGAAGTCACCTACACGCAGGCCGCCGCTTCGGTTGCTGAAACTGGCACTCTCGCCAATGTTTCGATGACCTATACGGAAGTGGACGCGCCAGTGAAAGACGTAGGCGGATACGTCGAAATGTCCGATAACCTGATGGCCGACTATCCAGCTATCGCTTCTTTCATCAACCAGCGTCTCCCGTATCAGGTGGATCGCGCGGTTGACGATCAGCTTATGAATGGGTCCGGCTCCGGCACGGATTTGACCGGCATTCTTCAGACTGCTGGCATCCAGACTGCGGCTGTCGGCGCCGCAACGGCAGACGGCGGAACCTACAACCGTATTGATCTGGCGCTCCACCTTCTTACGCTCGTTCGCTGGCAGGCAATGACCAGCGGGCAGGCGCAGGGCGGCTTCGAGCCGGATGGTTATGTGATTCATCCGACTGACTGGGAAACCCTTTGCCGCGCGAAGGACGCGAATGGGAACTATTATTTCCGTGGCCCATTCGTGGGTGCGTATGGCACGCAGGATCAATTCGGCTCTCCTGGCTCGCTCGTGGAATACTACACGCTGTGGGGCAAGAAAGTCGCCGTCTCGCCGGTCACTCCGCAGGGTACCATTGTTGCGGGTGCGTGGAAGATGGCTGCGCAGAAGTTTGACCGGCAGGGTCTCACCATCGAAATGACGAACGCGAACGGCACAAACTTCGTGAACCGTATCGTTACGGTGCGCGGAACCCGCCGTCTTGCGCTCGCAGTCTATCGCCCCGGCTGTTTCGCCACCGGCACCGGATACTAATCCCAATCACACAAAGCCCTATGAAACTAATCACGCTTGCTGCGGTTATCTTGGCCCCGCTTTGTGCGTTTGCCGGGTCCGATCCGCTCCCGTTCTTTCCGCTTCCGCTGACACAAACGGCGGGAGCGCCCTCGAACGGGACCAACTGCATCCAGACAATCACCATCGGCGGGACTCCCACTGGCGGTACGTTTACGCTCAAATACAAGGGTTTCGTGACTGGCCCCATCACATGGAGTTCCACGAATGCAACTCTTGTATCCAACATCGACACGGCACTTGAGGCTTTGCCGACAGTGAGTGCAGGCGCAGGCGGTGGAGTGACTACCGCAGTCGGCACGATGACGGCAGGAATTGGAACCATTACCGTCACATTCACTGGCAATAACGCCAAGCTGCTCATTCCAGCCGTGACGGTTGTAAACAACAGCATGACCGGATCTAGCCCAACGGTTGCCGTTGCGATCACTACCGCAGGCGTCACTGCAGATGGGCGCAGTTCCGCGATTGGTCAAATCAACATCGACTCCACAAATGGTGTACTCTACCAGAACCAAGGCGCGGCTCCCAATGTGTCTTGGGTGAAAGTCTCTACTCAGTAACCTATGGCCAACACTCTCACAGCGGCAGCCACAAACGCGGCAGCGTCCATTACACTGCCGTCTGTGAGTGGGTGGGCTAATGTCATCAAGGGTCTGGCATGGAGCTATTCCTCCACTCCCACAGGTGGCAGGCTGACCATTAACGATGGCGCGCCCCGGATTGTCTCCGATGGCGTCACCAATAGCACTACGACGATCACGAGCGCCACAGCGGCATTTACGAATGCTGATATTGGATCTTACGTGACAGGTTCAGGCATCACGGCTCTCGCCAAGATTGTCAGCATCACCAACGCAACAACGGCAGTTATTTCCATTGCTGCCACAGCCTCCGCCACAGGGGTTTCGCTGACGATCACGCCAACGATCTTTGATATGGATATTTCCGCTGGCGGCCCCGGATCACTTCAGGATTCCACTATGCAGATTTCAGGCACTCCCGGCAATTCCATGACCGCCACACTTTCCGCAGGCGGCTCCGCAATCGTCGGGAAACTCAATATCACCCAAATCGCAACGAAATGAATACGTTCCGCAATCCAAGCCGTGGAAACATTATCAGCACCGTTCGTGTCTATACGACGAACGAGGGCGAGTTGGTTGCCGCTGGCGATAATCGCGCCGCCCGGTTGTTTGCAATCCCTGGCCAGAAAGTGGCCCTTGAACATCTGGATAACCTCGCCAACGCAGAGCGGTTCTTCCCCGAATTAGCACGCAGGGAAGCGCCTGCGGTTAAAGAAAAGAAGCGTGGCCCAGGTCGCCCGCGTAAAGACGAACAGATCGAAGAATGAGCATGACGACCGACACATGGTTGCAGTTATACCGCTCGCAGACGGAAGCCTGCGGAGCGTTGTACGCGACCATTAACGGTCAGCAGGTTCAATCCATCATATCCGCGTTGACATCGGATCAAGTCTTTGCAGCGGGCGGACAAGCTGACGCTGGAGGTTATTCCGTCCAAGTCCTTTCATCTTCTGTTCCAGTTCCATCAAAAGGCGATCCGATCCTTGTTAACGGAAGCGCACAGGAAGTTGGAGTCGTCAAAAACAATAACGGGATTCTTTACATAGAAGCCGTCGATTTCGTTTCGCAAGAATGAGCCAATCCTTGGAGTACAAAGTAGAAGAATTTGCAATCCAGTCCATCTCTGGAACGCAGGGGCTTCCGCTCGGAATCCAGATCGCGCACCACGACAACACAGAAGACGCCGAGACAGAGCGGATTATCGTAAAGGCCACAGCAGGAGAGCAGGAACTTGAAGGGCCACAATGCTACCCAGTTTCCTTGTCCGTTGAGCTTCGCACCACTAATCGAAATGCCGAATACGTTGAAAGCGTGTTCACGACGATCTGGAATGCGCTAAAGCCGGACGGAATTTTTTACGGGGTTCCATACGCGACACAGCAATTGGACCCGCTAATTTACATTTCCGAAGTCGGAACAGACAACCGGCAGGACTCCAAGAACACGCGAAACCGATCCCGCACCATCACATTCAAAGCACTCGAAAAAACCTCCTAAACTATGGCAGACGTTTCCATCACACCGGCCAATGTGCTCGCATCGAGCACGGCCACGCTCGACAAAACCAAGGTCGCAGGCGCTACCATCACGGCGGGCGAGCCCGTTTCGCTCAATGCTAGCAACCAATGGGTTCCGTGCGCAAATGGCACAACGCTCCTTCTTGCGACAGCGAAGGGCTTCGCGCTCAACGGGGCGTCTTCCGGCCAGCCTGTTGCCGTTGTTACGGCAGACACCAACTACACGCCGGGATTCACTGGCACTATCGGCGAAACAGTCTGGACCTCAGCCAATGCTGGCGGAGTCACAGTCACAGCCAGTGATAATGGCACGACTGGCCAGTACATCGGGATTCTGGGGGTCATGACCTCCACCACAACCATGATCGTTAATCCCACGATCTGCACAGCCGCACACGCCTAATCTATGAGTGTAACACTTGTTCCTTCTTCTCTTGGTTTCGGATGGGGCACCCCAACGACTGAAACTGGCATCAATGTGGATAAATTCACTCTGACTGTGAAGCCGGAGATTGATGAATTCCTTCCTGGCCCAGACGGCGAAGCCATCTGTATGGCAATCGGAGATCCGATGGGAGACCTCGACATTAGCGGGGAAATCAAAGGCAACTCCGGTGTCATGGCCGCGACATTCACAACTGCTTTCGTGCCATCAAACAACGTTAACGCCTTTGGGCGTACGCAGGGAGGTTTCTACCTCAAAGAAGGCGAGCGAGACTATTCTCGCGGCACATGGAATAAGGCGAATACCAAGTTCTCCAGCCGCTGGAACATTCCTTAACCTAAACAACCAAACCGGAAGCGGGAATCCGAGAAGCCGCCATTAATTGAAAGATCCATTTCACACACAGAATAGACAATTGGCACTCGCTCTTATCACGTGCGGGTGCAAATGGCTGCCGCAGGAAGAAAACGGACCGACAGCTAATACCTACACCCCGGCGATGCTGCGGGATAAGGGCATCCTCCCATCGGGACAAGTGAGCTTGGAGCGATTTGAGCAAGGCGTGCTGGATGCCGTGCAAGCCAAGATTGCAGGCTCTGTCACTTGGTTTTTCGAGCGCACTCCAAAGCTAGAATTGGCAATCAAGGCATGGGACGACAACGTAAAGCTCATTAAGACCCATGAGAAATGGGAGGAGATGAACGACATTGACCGACAGGAGCATCCTGAATTCAAGCCGATCCCATATCCTGACATTTCGGACGAGACCGTGATGCAGGTTCTCAACTTCCACGCAAACAACACCCGGATTGAGCGTCTGAATCAATTTATCTTCGCTAATCCTGCAATCTGCTCAACCATTGCCGGAACCTACACGCCAAGCAAGCAACCCAAGACCAGCACGGACATGCCAGCAGGCGTAACAACCGGAAAAGGCAAGGCATGGTCAGTTACCTTGTCTAATGCGGATCGCGAACACATCGGACTACATCGGAGGATCAAATGAACGATACGGAAGAAACTTTTCAGCAGACAGTGGCAGGCTATCAACTTTTCGGTGAGCCTCTCAGGAAATGGTCTACAGACCGGAAGAATGCAGCCGATTCCATGGGAGTTTTGTGGCCCATGATCGGCGATGCGCGATGGGCTACATGGGAGGAGACAGGGCGTTATCCTGGCATGAAAAAGGATGTGGCAATCATCCTCTGGTTGCTTTCCCTGAAGCCTGCCAGCGAGCTTTCGAAGGATGAGGTCAAATCTCGCACATGGACTCCAGACAAGGCGTTTAACAACCCATCTGGAGCCGTCGAAGAGGCAATGCGCTGGATTGACGAACAGTCTTGGGGCGATATGTCGCACCCGCAGTTCTTCGAGGCTGCAAACGTCGCGCTTTCAATCGTGGCCGGAGTGGCTGCCAGCCAATTCATAATTTCCTCTGAAGACGGAGCCGATGAAAAAAAAATGGCGAGTTCAACACCGCAGGATGGGCTTGTATAAGCTCGCGAGTGCATGAAATCACCGGCCTGTCACCCGAGCAAATCAGGTGCGAGCTATCGGCTGTCGAAGTCTCGCATTATCATTCGCTCTGGTGGCAGCGGTTCATCCGTGAATCCTCACGGCTTGACGTGCTGCTCGCCTGTATATCGGGGAGCAGCAAGGTTTCCCGAGAAATCAGAATCCTCTCCGCCGGAGAGCAGGCAGGGGAGGAAATGGTATGAGTGACATGGAATTGCAGGGACTGGACCAATTCCAGGACGCAATCAATTCGTATCAGGAAGCCACCCAAAAGGACATGGTGGATGTGCTCAACCGTGCGGGAAGGAATGTTGCCTACAGGGCAGCACAGTTTACCGACGTTGCCTCTGCCGCCAAGATCAGGGCAGAGCTATACAGAGACCCGCATCTTGTTTACGCCCTTACTTCCTTGAGTCTGAGAAAGCAGGGAATAGGCACGCTTCCAAAGGGAGCATTTCAGCAAGAGGTTGAGAAATTCATTTCACGGCGGCAATCCAGCACGCGCTATCTGCGATCTGGATGGGCGCAGGCAATTATTGATCTCGGAGGGACGTTTAGAGGATCAAGGCTCACCCGTGGAACGCACGGATATGGCTCAAAGGCCACTCTGATCGAGCTACTTGCCGAGATCGCTTGGATTATTGACGAGCCAAATGACCACAAGGCGGACAGCGCAGAGGAGGTAGGAATGAAGGCACTTCAAAAGGCTTTGGATTTCGTCACGCAGGATATGCAGCAATACGCTGAAGAAAAGATGGCCAAAACGGCAAAAGATCATTCTGCATAAGCCATGGCAAAGAAAGCCGAATTAAGAGCCGTCCTTAAAGCCGACAACAGCGATTTCATCCGCAAGATGAAACAATCGGGCAGGATGGCGCGCGATTTGGCAAAGCAGTTTGCGCGTTCTCCAATCAAGACAACCGCCCTCGCGGGAGTATTGGGCGTCGAGAAGGGCATTAAGACAATGGCCTCGGCACTGCAAAGCCTTGGCAGGATCGCCGTTCAGACTGCCAAGATTGGATTCGGAGCCTTGGTCGTAGGAGGATCTGCGGCGGCGGCAGTTCTCGCTCATGGCGTCAAAGGTGCCTACGAGCTAGGTGCAGAGCTGGACGACATGGGCAAAAAGACTGGCATTGCCGTGGATCAATTGATGATTCTCAACCAGGCCGCGAAGGATAACGGCGTTGAGGACATCACGGGCTCAGTAAAGAAGATGCAAAAGAGCCTTGTGGATGCCGTCAAAGACGGTGCCGGGCCAGCATCGAAGGCGTTCGCATTGCTTGGACTGGATGCAAACAAGCTGGCAACATCCTCGCCCGCAGATGCGCTGCAACAGATTGGCGACAAGATTAACGCGATCCAGAACCCGGCTTTACGTACTGCGGCAGCATTGGAGATATTCGGGAAACAAGGCTCGGAGCTACTTCCTCTATTCGCCAATTCTGGAGCATTGGGCAATGCAGCGGCGAATATCGGGAAACAGGCGAGCATCCTGCAAGCAAACGCCGAAAAGTTCCATGCCGTCAGCGTTGCGCTATCTAGCATCGGCCTAAAGATCCAAGGTTTCTTTGTTGGCATTGCGGAAGTCATCCTTCCGATGATGCAGGCTGTTGCAAAACAGTTCCAGACGCTGGACCTGGCGAATCAGGGGGAGCGGTTTGGTTCCGCCATCAAAACAGCGGTGGAATACCTTATAGGAGCGTTCAAAAATCCAAGGGCGATATTCGATGCTGCGAAGGAATACCTTACAGGAACGATGATTTCCGTTGGCAATCTTTACACGAATGTCATTCGCGCAGACTGGAAGCTGCTTTCTGATTCCTGGCTGGCAATTCAACCCATCGTTTCATCAATCGGGGATACGTTTCGGATGGGCTTAATGGGCGCGATGAACCTTTTGAGGGCCAGCATGCTGGAGGCTGCGATTGACTTCAAATCCGCTCTTTATGCAGGAATCAAGGTTTCTTCCAGCTATCTAGGAATTGCAATGAACAGCGTTGTAGATGCTGCTCTAAAGATTTGGGATAACGGCCTGATCCAATCCGTATTGGACCTGTCGTCCATGTTTTACGGTCTGATTGGCAATCTGGCGGAGGCCATAAGTAAGGCATTGGCGGGCGGCGTATCCGGAGCAATCTCCGGCGCTAAATCCATGATGGATGCCGTCCTTTCGAAGGGCAAAGAAATCAAGGATCGTGTCTCCAAAGTCGCCGCTGAGGGGGGCGAGGGAGGGGTGATGAATGGGCCGCTCGCATTCAGTAAAGTTTACGAGCAGGAACGAAACTCACTTAAAAAGTCCATGCTTGGAATGGAGGAGGCGAGGCTAAACGCAACGGGCAAAATGCAGATTGAAGCGGCAAAGGCCACCATGGACACAGCCGCAGCACATAGTGGCGCGTTGTTCAAAACTGCATTCGATAATCTGAAGGCAACGCAATGGACCGAGGACATTCTAGGAGCATCGAAGCATTTCGATAAAGCAGCAAATCTCATTTCGAATATGCACGATGTTGGAAGTGCCGCTCTTGCTAAATATACGGCATCTACTCCCGCAGCGGTTGCTGCAAAGAAGTTTACAGGATTCCAGCAACATTCTGGCATGGGGGTTGGCGGCGGTCTCCGCAGCGGCGGAACACTCAATAATAATGGCAAGCCAACCGATTGGTCATTCTTTGGAAGTGCATTTCATCTAGCGGCGGATGCAAAAGTAGGATTAAGGGGATCTTCACTAGATCAGCAGCCTTTTGAGTCAACTCCATTCTTCACTAAGCGGGAACGCAATCGAATGGAGGCTGGATCGCGAGCGGAATATATGGCGACGCATAATGGCCAAACACCTGACGGAATCACTCGACGTGGGGACCATAGGAGGATGCAGGAATTCCAGAGGGGCAAAGAACGGGAAAAGTATGGCGTCGAAAAGAGCAACCAGCTTTTAACCGGTATTCTTGGAGCGACAACGGGATTGGCGGACGCTTGGGGCGCATCTAAGGGAGGAGGATAATATGGCCGTAAAATACATTCCCAACAACTTCCCTTGGATTCAATGCTCCGAACCGCAATGGACGGTGGACGGATGGGGATATGACAAGGCTAAGGTGACATGGCGTGGACCACGACCAGGATTGAAGGCGTTTCTCGATTCGCTCGTGAAATTCTCCAACATGCCCGCATCCAATACGCGCTACGGCCTGACCAATGCGGGGCCGTACCCGATGATGTATCTGGACGATTGGGCGAGCACTAACACGACGGCCAGTTTCCCATCGGTGGAACTGAACTACATCGGGTTCCGAAGCGGAACCATTCCACCCGTGAAAACCGTGGACTCCAACACGGCGCAACAGGTTAACGGACAGGGGCAATACACAGACCCGGCTACGGGCAGCACCGCGCAAATATCGGGAACCCTCCAATATACCGCAAGCCGCACGACGTACACTTGGTTTATGACATCGCTTCCGCCCATTGCATCGCCGTTCAATTATGTACAGAATGCGCAGAACCCATTCGACACAATTATCGGCTACCGGATGACCAACACCACAAGCGGAAGCCAAGACGCTGGGCTGCCTGTTAACAACATTCCGTATGCTGCTTTTGTTTCGGTCCTCAATTCCGTTGCTGCGCAAGATGTTGTTTCCAACTACGAGCGCGAAACGCTGGTTCCGAATGCTCTCTATGCCTGCCGCGCTGATGTAGATTACAAACTCGTTTCATAATGCCCGCTCAACAGGAAGATCCACCTTGGCCAGATTTCCAGATGCCAGCTCCTTTGATGGACTGGATTGGTGATCTTTACGATTGGCTGAAGGAAAACCGCCCAGTTGCGGGTGATGGAATCACAATCACAGACGCAGATGGAGGTGGGAAATCGATCAGCGCAGGAAACGGAACAGGGGGAACGGCGGCAGCAAATCAACCCTTTAAGCTGCTAGATTCGTCCGACGATTCGGGGCATAAAATCCGTGTTGTTTACGGCACTGTTAATTCAATGATCCCCGATGGAATGTCCCCTGGGGACACCCCAACGTACATTCTGGATGTTCCAGACGATGAGGGATATGTGTATCTCGAAGTCACGACCGATGAAGACGGGAACATCGACAGCGTTAGCATTGGCATTGCGAGCACAATTCCAGACGATACAGATGGTGATTATCATTGGCAGATTGGGTCGTATTTTGTGGACCCGGACACCGACAATATGAGCCTCGCTCAATCCATCGGAGGCTCGCAAATGTTCGAGCTTTGCGGCGGAGTCGAACCTCTTTGGGGGCTTACATAATGCCGGGAGAGAACCTTTGCGGAAATTGCGCACTCCCACGTGACAGCAAAATGCCGTTCACGTCCCTTACAATCACCCTGACGATTTCGGGGGCGCTTTCGTACACGCACACATCTGCAAGTACAACGCAATCGGCTGGCATCTCGTGCACGTTCACGCAGACGCTGAATCGTGTACCCTACAAGGGGAATTACAATCCACTACCGCCGGACGCGGGCTATAGGGGCACACTCAACAGGGGAGAGTTTTGGATGTACCAGGATTGTTGCTGCCGAGGGCGATGGAAGATGGAGCTTGGCCTCACTGACGGCTCAGAAAACCCGGCAGGATTCCCGCAGCCATTCGACCCAATGCCGCAAATCACCTTTGCGGAATCCAGAACTGTTTCGGGCACTACTACCACGGCAACGCAGACGCTAGACGTTCTAATGTCATTTGCCTCCCTGCAATGGTACGATCCAGGCGGAGGCGAAAGCTATTACAACGCAGGAGACGCATACGGGCAATGGCCTCCACTGGGTACCACTGTGCCTAAAACTCCATGCCGGTTGGATTCTACAGGGACAGCCGTTCCAACTGGCGGATTCTCGGTTTACGACGTGGTGACAAACATGGGCTGGACGTGGATTCCAATTTTCCCTGATCCTTACTTTTCCGCAACAGGATCGTATGGGTACACGGGAATAACGACATCGCCTGACATGGTGTGGCCGGTCTTCACATTTTCAAATGCTTCTGCGGGCAGCGAGTGCATTGCCCTAATTGGGCCCGTGGACCCGCTTTCCTCCACTCATTCCTACACTGGAACAATGACGCTATCAGGGGCAGACGGAACAGATCCTGGCAGCAATACGACCATTTCCGTCCAGATTACCATCGAACTATCTTGACCCCATTGACGTTTCCCGAAAATCTTCTTAGACACCGCCTATGAATCTCTTGTTAGAACCAACTCGCAAGCGGGTTGTTTCCAGCCTGACCAGCGATAGCGACCAGCAATGGAGCGCGCCGCAGTTCGGCGAGAGCATTCCAATATCGGCAGCAATTGTTTGTGCGCTTCCCACTCCCAATGGTGCGCAAATTTGGTCGCCTCAGACATGGACGGGGTGGACGAACATACAGGCGGCAATCGGAAATGGATTCACCCCGCCCAATGCCGGAACGTGGTATCTCCTTTCTGGAATCGGGATCACGAGCGGAACGCTGATTTCTGGAAAACGGTATGAGGTCATCAGCTTTGTTTCTGGAGACGATTTCTCTAATATCGGAGGAACCAATGCCAATGGGGCGACATTCACCGCTTCAGGCACTACTCCTACAACATGGACGCACGGAAGCCAATTGCAGGAGATAACCGCAAATCTTCCATTTAACGCTACGGATGCACAGCTTCAATCGGCCCTAAACGCTACTGGATGGATTACGAGCGAAGGCGGCATCACAGTCACGGATGATGGGGGAATATTCTTTTTCATCACGTGGGTTTCTAATGGTGCAAGGACTCAATTTGTAGGAGAGGGTGACAATCTGGTTCCTCTCTCTATCGTCGAGACCGGAATGCCTGTCTCTGGAAGCTCGGATTTGCAGTGCGTTCAGACGGTGAGATTAACGCAAAACGCAGCTGCGATCACTTCCCTTTCTACTTCAAGCAGCTCTGCGTCTGTGACAGTAACAGAAATCACGACAGGAGGAGGTGGGGCGAATGCCCTCTATTCCGTAACAATCTCTCCCACTCCATACGCAGGAACATTTCCTCTCACCATTGCGGGGCTGCAAACTTCTCAAATTCCATACAACGACACGGGGAAAGCGATGCAGGCCGCTTTGTCTGCATTGCAGCAAACATCAGGCACGCTTGTTTCTGGAAGAACCTACGTCATTTTAACGTATAAAGCAGGGGACAGCTTCACATCATCGGGCGCTTCGTCCAATGCTTCCGGGGTTGTGTTTGTGGCAAACTCCACGGCTCCAACTTGGACGAATGGCAGTATTCTTACTCCAACCGGAGCCGGGAATGTTTCCGTAACGCAATCCGGCCCTTACTCCTGGCAAATCTCGTTTCAGGGCCAGATGGCCAATGCCGACATGGGCACGATTGGCTCTAGCGCAGCCGCATTGCAGGTCATTTCCTATCTGTCCGGTGATCTGGACCTAAACACATCCGGGGTTGAGCAGATGCTGGGATCTTCGGAATCCGTATCGGCGTTCTTCTCAATCATAGGGGTTCCACCGGGCAAAACAAATGCGCAGGAGCTTTGCCGGGTTCCAATCACGATCAACGGCCCTATCATTGCCTCTGATTTCGAAGACCAAATTTACCCCAACCCAATCGCCTACGCAAATAGCCGAGGGCTTGTAATTCTTCTCCCCGGAATCACCGGATACACAGGCGGCGCATCGAACGATCTGGACAGCGTCCCGACAACTACTCTTTCTGTTCCTTGGCTTGTTGAAATGCTGCACGCTACTGATGGACGCCGCTCCTACGCCCTTGAGGCCGGAACCACAGCCGCAAGCGGAACAAGCATCATTCACCCTCTGGACTACAACGCTTCTACAAACGCAAAAATATGGGTCTCTCAAGGTTAATCGCCATCTTCATCGCGCTTTCGGTTGGTGCATTTGCTCAGGCTCCGTTTCGCAATGTAACGGCAGATCCAGCGACGGGCGCGCTTGTTTTTCCACCATCACTAGCGGGCGACGGCTCACGCCTCGCCAGCATCAACCCCGCGCCTGCATGGGTGATGGTTTCGTTTGGGAACGAGATTCTCCACGTCTCTGCAAGCTACGACTTTGTTTCGTGGTTCGGGATTTCAAATTTCACCAGCCCTTCTTCCGCTGGAGGCGGCGGAATTCGTGACCCGCAAATCCTTTACCACCGCGGAGTGTGGTGGGTCGTATGGACTGAGAGCCACAATGCGGCAGGAACGGGAACGACATTCGGGCTCGGAAAATCCTATGATTTGATAAACTGGCAATGGGTCGCAGACATCGACATTAGCGCCCATATGACAAGCCCACACGTGGTATGGCAACCGATGCTTGTGCAGGATGCTAATGGAAACGCTCAGTGCACGGTGACTTCCGGTGATGGACATTGGCACTATTTGGTTCCAACGGATCAGAACGACCTGTCAACGCTTACTTGGGTTTCATACGTAAGTGGAACACTGCCCGCAATAACACCCTCCGCGTGCTACAGGGTAGGCTCTACCTACTATGTGTCTGGGCCGACACTCACCAGTACAGACTTGTATACTGCATCGTCGTTAAGTGGTCCGTGGACATTCAACTGCACAATGGCAACGTCTTCCACACTTGATCCTCAAAAAGTCTGCGGTTCCACATTCGATAGCGGGAACTGGTATTTGTTTTTGAATACCGACGACCCATCTTCTGTGCTGTATGCGCTGTCTCCAGGAAGCCCCTCGGGATTCACCAGCACTGTCAAGCTGGGGCATGTGGTGCGACGATTGAACGGACCTTATGCTTCTGGTGAAAATGCAAACGCAACACGCTGTTACGATGCGGCTGCGGCAGGTGTTGGATTTGCGATTCAAAGCGCGCAACTTGCGGCATCTGTGTGCAACTCACCGGCGGTCCCGCTGCCTCGCGTACCTAACATCTTCGCCTCATCCGGTGGAGGGAATGGATCTATCGACTCAAATGCAGTAAACGGCGCTTCGATCATCCAAGCTGGAACAACAAGCGGAGGGAATGCAGCCGTAACACTATCGGCATCAGTGGACATGAGCGTTGCGTTTACCGGTGCACCAATGCTCCTCGGCGGCGGAAGGCCGTTCAAGATGCAATGCAGCATTGCTATCAGTGGCGACAGTTCAAACCCCGTAAACCTGCTTTTCGGAACCACAAGCAACAAGCTGACCCAGCTTGATAAAAACGGATACGGGCTCAAATTCCAGTCCGGCACCGTTTCGCTGCTGATCCATGACGGAACAACGCTTCACACGTACGCAGGAGGATCATACAATAATAACGCCGTGAATGAGATCACCGTGTACGCCGGGGGCGGTCAGTCGATTTACGTGTATGTCAACGGATCGCTCTATTTCTCCCGAAACGACATTCCTGACAGCGGCACAGAGGACGCCTCCTACAATTACATCGTGCTAAATATTCAAAATGCCGGAGGAACCGCAACCAATGCTTGGTTCGAGAAGGGCACGCTTCAGGCGTTTTGATCACCCTGCGAGCGACGTCATGATATTGACAGAGTGCAATGCTTGAAATGAACGCTTTAGTCGCATTCATAAAATTCCCCGGTGCCAAGGGCGCCGTTGCCGGCATCGGCGGATATGGCCTTTCCGTTTGCGAAACCATGAAGCCTTTCCTCCAAGACGCCTCTCTCTTGGTGGGCATCACCTGCGGTGCAATCACCATCGTGGAATACATTGCCAGCAAGCTGGAGAAACGGCGAGCCGACGATGCCGTGCGCAAGTTCGTCGAAGAGCATCAAGACGATGTCGACCTCTAATCCATCTCTCCGCGAGCTGCTCGCAGATCAGTTCCGCAAGTGGATCGTGCTTCTGACCGATCCGATGAATGTCGCGTTGGCAAGCATCGCGTTCTTGAACACGATCGCTCCGATGCTTCCAAAGCAGGTGTGGCAGGGACTGGCACTCGCGACGAGCGCGGCTCTATTTGCCGTAAAGGCGAGGAAGACGCCTGCGCAGGGTGGTGGTGAAAAGCAGGAGCTGCAGACAGCCATACCCGCTTCTCCTACGGCATGAGTGAAGAGCAACAGATCGCGCTCGGGAAAGTACACGCCGAGCTCACCAAGGCTACGCTCGAGCGAATTTGGAAAAACCGGGGATGGACCCGTGGATTTCCGAAATGGGAATGCGAACTGATGAAATCGGCGTGCGAGGCCCTGGGCGTGCCGTACGTGCCGCCAAAGATCATTTGAGGTATTTCCCGGCATCCCGCCGGTCTATCATGAGAGAGTGAGGGCGTAAGTCTTCCCATTGAGGGGAGTTGTCCGCGACTGCGGGATTCCGGATCCGGACATCCGGACCCGTTGACATGAGGGAAGGGGAGTCACTCGGAAATCTCCTATATGAAACTCCTCGGTATCTTCTCTCGCTTTCTCGCAGTTGCCGCGATTGCCGCGTTCGCCGCAATGATTCCAGCCTGCCAGACTCCTGGAGGCAAAGCCTTGAGTGCAGGCCTCAACGCTGCTTTCAATTCTCCGGCCGGCGCGAAAGCGCTCGCCGATCTCGGTAATCTATCCGACCAGGCTACGGCCGCAGCTCTCGCCGCGGCCGCCTCGAAACTCACCGGCGTAAAGGGCGCAAGCGTGACTTCGAGCCTCGCAACCACAGTCTGGACGAGCTCGAATATCGTCACCACCGCGGCCGATCTCACCGCGCTCGTTTCCGAATCACCGACGATCGCAAAAGCCGCCGCGGATGCTTTCAACTCAGCGACGGCCAACGGCGCGCAATCGAGCGCCACCGCAAATGCGATCGCCGCGGTGATCAGCACCGGTGCCGGCGCTCCTCCTCTTCCCGCCAAGTAAACCCATGTGGCGGATCCTGATTTGCGCGCTCCTGGTCGGATGCGCCGGTAGCGCTCCCGACATCGACTTTCGCCGAAAGGTGAAATCGGAGACGACGGCGATTGCCGTCACTCCACTTGTCACCATCAGCGAAACCGTCGAGTTCAGGGATCCAGGGCCGCCTCCCTCCAAACCGAGCCCGACGACCCCACGCCCATCAAAGTAGACACGGATTTCGCGCATGAAACTCATTGTCTGGTTTCTCGCTCGCTATGCCGGAACTGTCCCTCTCGTGATCCTCGAGCAGGCGATCACCGATGAGCTCGCGTTACGAGCGCGCTGCGCGGCCCATGGCCAGCAGTCCCCGCATCAAAACGACCCGGGGGATGACCTCATCACCCTGGCATTCTTCATCATCATTACGTCCTTCGTCGTTTTCATCTGCCGCTCCCATTTCCGCTGACCCATGATTCCTCAATCTGCCATTGATCTGATTCTTGAATTCGAAGGCCTTGATCAGCCCGGCGCGTGGCCTGGAGGTGCCTCCGGCATCACGATCGGGATCGGCTACGATCTCGGATACACCGACTCGAAAACTTTCGTCGCCGATTGGAGCCCGTATCTTTCGCCAGGGCAGCTCGGCCGTCTTTCCGCTGTCATCGGGAAACACGGCCTCGATGCCAAAGCGATCGCTCATCAGTTCGACGACATCGCTATCGATCGCCACGCTGCCGAGACCGTCTTCACCATACGCACGCTTCCCGATGAGGAGGCTAAAACTGCGCTCGCCTTCCCTGGCTACGAGCTCCTCCCCGACGCGGCCCGAGGCGCACTCGTATCGCTCATCTACAATCGCGGACCCGCAATGGCAGATTCGAAGAGTGACCCGGACTACAACCGGCGCACCGAGATGCGCGCGATCCGGAGCGCGATCTCCTATTTCGCCTCACTCCCCGAGGACGAACAAGAATCCGAACTCGGATTCTACCTCGAGGAGATCGCCGCCCAGATCCGCGACATGAAGCGCCTCTGGGTCGGCAAAGGCCTCGACGGCCTCATCGCACGCCGGGAAGCCGAAGCGCGCCTGGTCGAATCCGCGATCCCCGTCCAACGCGCCCAGGAGGTGCAGGCATGATCCAGATCCTCCTCTTCAAATCGCATAAAGGGGACCCGCTCTGCGGTGCCATTTCTGCGCTCACTCGCGGTCAGTACACGCACGCTGCAGTGCGCATCCAGGGCCGAACAATCATCGAGGCCTTCTGGCCAAAAGTCCGTATGCGCGACCTGACCGACGATGAACTCGCCGGCATCGATGCGTTCGACATCGCCAACCTCACTGCAGACCAATCGGGAGCGATCGACTCCTTCCTCCGGAATCACATCGGCGACCCGTACAGCGT
>OUNM010510906.1_pt1 | contig 38957 bp, 42 predicted proteins | sample 1769961 | NCBI WGS metagenome assembly OUNM01 (sample SAMEA3914820, study PRJEB12502) | metagenome | biome: forest; material: soil | place: USA | collected 2012-03-12 | depth 0.3 m | reverse complement strand
CATGGCCAAGCCGACCACCGTCAAGATCAAGCTCGTCTCGACCGCCGACACCGGCTTCTTCTACGTGACCAAGAAGAATCCGCGGACCAAGACCGAGAAGCTCTCCTTCTCGAAGTATGATCCGGTCGTGCGCAAGCATGTCGAGTTCAAGGAAGCCAAGATCAAGTAATTGCCGGGCGGGCCTGCGCCCGCTCTGCGATTCGCAAGACAAAGGGCGCTGCGGCTGACGCGGCGCCCTTTGTCGCGTCCGGCTCCTAGCCTCAGGCCGCCGGGGCGAGCGCCTCTACCGCCTCGATGAAGCGCATCAGTGAAATCGGCTTCGAGATGTAGGCCGCCGCGCCCGCCGCGCGCGCCTTCTCCTCGTCGGCGGGCGAGGCGAACGCCGTCACCGCCAGGATCGGGATCGCCGACAGCGCCAGATCGGCCTTGAGCTCGGCGATTAGCTCCAGCCCGCTCACATGGGGCAGCTGGATGTCCATGATGATGAGGTCGGGCATCACCGCGCGCGCGGTCGCGATCGCCTCGCCGCCGTCGCGCACCGGCGTCGGCTCGAAGTCGTGGACCTCCAGGAGGTCGCAGAACAGCTTGAGATTGAGTTCGTTGTCCTCGACAACGAGCACCTTGCCCGGCAAAGCCCGCTTTCCCTCCCGAAGAGACAGCCGGAGATAGGCCATGCGCGCCCGCGATACAAACCATCCCGATGGCGCCACCCTCGCGCTCTCGGCCCTGGCCTGGACGCTAGCGGACCAGCCGCGCGCCGAGCGCCTGCTGGCGCTCACCGGCCTCGATGTGGGTGGCCTGCGGGCACGGGCGGGCGACCCCGTGCTGCTCGCCGCAGTGCTGGGCTTCCTCGCCAGCCACGAACCCGATCTCCTCGCTTGCGCGGACGCGCTGGAGGTGACACCCGAGACGCTCCTCGCGGCCCAGCGGGAGCTGGAGGCATGAATCGGCCACTGCTCATCACCGATTGCGATGAGGTGCTGCTCCACATGGTCAGCCACTTCCGCGACTGGCTGGCGGACGCGCACGGTATCGACTTTGCGATCGAGCATGAGGACTGGGGCGAGGCGCTAATCCGCCGCGATACCGGCAAGCGGGTGCCGACTGACGAGGTGTGGCCCTATGTCGATGGCTTTTTTGACACCGAGATGGCGCGACAGACGCCGGTGCCCGGCGTGATAGAGGCACTCGAGCGAATTGCCGGGCACGCCGACATCGTCGTGCTCACCAACCTGCCGGACCACCGACGCGAGCCACGACTCGAGCAACTTGCCAGCCACGGCATCCGCCACGAGGTCTATTGCAACCAGGGCGGCAAGGGCCGAGCGCTCGCGGCGATTTTGGCTGAGCACCAGCCGAGCGTTGCGGTATTCGTCGATGATCTCTCGACCCAGCACGCCTCGGTGGCGAAGCACGCTCCCCAGGTCTGGCGGCTTCACATGGTCGCCGAGCCTCTGGTTGCTCAGCACCGCCCGAAGGCCGCCGCCGCCCATGCCCGCATCGACGACTGGACCACAGCCGCCGACTGGATCCTCCACCGATTCGCCGAAGGCCCCGCTCCGGCCTTGACCGCCGGTGTGCAGCGGGCATAGCGGCAAGACATGGATATCGACGCACGCCTCGCCGAACTCGGCCTCACCCTTCCCCAGGCCGCCGCTCCCGTCGCCGCCTATGTGCCGGCGGTCGAGGTCGGCGGGTTGCTCCACATCTCGGGCCAGCTCCCGTTCGACGAAGCCGGCCAGCTCATGAAGGGCCGGCTTGACGACACCGACGACGTGGCACGCGGGCAGGAAGCGGCCAAGCGCTGCGCCCTCATGCTCGTAGCCCAGATCAAGGCGGCGCTCGGCGGCTCGCTCGACCGGGTCGAGCGAATCGTCAAGCTTGGCGCCTTCATCGCATCGGGCCCGGCCTTCACCGATCAGCCCAAGGTCGCCAACGGCGCCTCCGAGCTGATGGTCGCGCTGTTCGGCGAGGCCGGCAAGCACGCTCGCTCGGCGGTGGGCGTGCCGGTGCTGCCGCTCGGCGCGGCGGTGGAAGTGGATGCGATCGTCGCCCTTCGCAACGATTGACGGGCGGTGGACGCCCGCCCCTGATGGCGCGCGCGTCTCCTTCCTGACCGCCCGCGATGTCGCGCATCGCGGGCTTTGGGGGCCGGGTGTTCCCGAAAATAGCCTGGCCGCCGCCTCGGCCGCGATCGCGGAAGGTTTCGCCATCGAGTGCGACGTGCGCCTGTCGCGCGACGGCACCGTCTTCGTCTTCCATGATGCCGAGACCATGCGCCTGACGGGGCAGCCCGGCCGGATCAGCCAGATGGGCGCGTCCGAGATCGAGGCGCTGCGCCTGTCTCGCAGCGAGGATCACCCGGTGCCGAGCCTCGCCCAGCTTCTCGATCTCGTCGCCGGGCGCGTGCCGCTCATCATCGAAATCAAGACCGACACGCACGTCGAGATGGCCCCACTCTGTCTCGCGGTGCGCCGCGTGCTGGAAGGCTATCGCGGCCCCGTCGCGGTGATGGGGTTCAACCCCGAGGTCGGTCGGTGGTTCGATCACCACGCCCCCCGTATCGTCCACGGTCTCGTCATGACGGAACATCGCGAGACGCGCCTCCAGGCAATTCGAGATGCGATCATCCGCCGCCTTGCGGTTCGCCGCGCGAGACCCGATTTCCTCGCCTATGATGTCCGCTTCTTGCCTTCCGCCCTGCCCTCGGCGCTGCGATCGGCGGGCCTGCCCGTGCTGAGCTGGACCGTGCGCTCCCCCGCCGACCGCGCCACGGTCGCCGGCCACGCCGACCGCCCGATCTTCGAGCGTCCGCTGCCGGCATGACCACCCCCGTCACGGCGCGCATAGCCGCGGGCATCAATGCCGTCGCGGCAGAGGATTGGGACGCCTGCGCAGGGCCCGATAACCCCTTCCTCAGCCATGGCTTTCTGTCTGCGCTGGAGGATTCGGGCAGCGCAGTCGCACGAGCGGGCTGGCAGCCGGTGCCGATCGTAACGGACGGCGCGGACGGCCGCCCCTCCGGCATCATCCCCGCCTATGCCAAGAGCCACAGCCAGGGCGAATATGTGTTCGACCATGGCTGGGCCGACGCCTGGCACCAAGCAGGCGGGAACTATTATCCCAAGCTCCAGATTGCGGTGCCCTTCACGCCCGTGCCCGGCCCGCGCCTGCTATTGCGCGATCCGGACGCTGCGCCAGCCCTTATCGCGGCAGCCGAGATGGTGGTGGCCGAGCATGGCCTCTCATCCGCGCACGCGACCTTCGTCACGCCGGAGCAGTTGCCGCTGTTCGAGGCGGCGGGTTGGCTGACTCGCATCGGCAGCCAATTCCATTGGCATAACGAGGGTTATCGCGACTTCGCCGACTTCCTCGGCCAGCTCGCGTCGCGCAAGCGCAAGGCGATCGTCAAGGAGCGCGCGGCCGCGCAGGCGGAAGTCGAGATTCGTATCCTGTCGGGCGCCGAGATAGGCGAGCGGGAATGGGATGCCTTCTGGGCCTTCTATCAGGATACCGGCAGCCGCAAATGGGGACGCCCCTACCTAACCCGCACCTTCTTCTCGCTGCTCGGCGAGCGGATGGGTGATCGGGTGCTGCTGATGCTCGCCTGTCGCGACGGGCGGCCGATTGCGGGCGCGCTCAATTTGGTGGGCGGTGATGCGCTCTATGGCCGCTACTGGGGCTGCACCGAGGAGGTGCCCTTCCTCCATTTCGAGCTCTGCTATTATCAGGCAATCGAGGCGGCGATCGCGCGGGGCCTCAAGCGGGTCGAGGCGGGCGCACAGGGTGAGCACAAGCTCGCGCGCGGCTATCGTCCGGTGCCGACCTATTCGGCGCACTTCATCCCGCATGCGGGTTTCCGCAATGCGGTAGCGGACTTCCTGCGGCGCGAGCAGCGCGCGATGGAGGAGCAGATCGAACTGCTCGACCAGATGGCACCCTTCAGGAAGGAAGGCTGAGGCTCAGGCCGCGCGGCGCTGATGAAGCAAAAGCCAGGCGCGGGCCTGGCGCTGCGCCTCGGAAACCTCGCGAGCGGTCATCTCGTCGGCGATCTCAGCGCGGCATTCCTGCGCCTCGATCGATCCCGATAGCGCGGCGAGGTTGAACCATTTGTGCGCCTCGACGAGATCGACGCCGATCCCGCCCGCGCCTGAGGAATAGGCGATGCCGAGCTCATAGAGCGCGTCAGCACTGCCCCGCGCCGCGTCGGCGAGGCGACCTTCTATCAGGAAAGCGGCGGACTTGAGGCTGTTACCCATCTGCGATCATCCCCTGTCATGCGGGGGGTTTCGCAGGCGAGCACCGAAAAAATGGTTAATGGCCCGGCGACCACAATTTAGACGTTAGTCGAAGCCTCCACTGGAAGGTTGTCGATCAGCCGCGCCGGGCCCATCCGCGCCGCCGCAAGCAGACGCGCCGGCGCTTCGCCGAGCGCGTCTATCGGTTGCAGCGTCGCCGCATCGCGCAGTGTCACATAGTCGATGTCAGTGAAGCCCGCCTCGCTGAGCCGCGCAATCGCCGCCACCAGAGCTGGCTCGACCGACTCGCCCCGCGCGATCACCGCCGCCGCCTCGCCCAGCGCACGGGGCAGTGCGCGCGCCGCCACCAGTTCCTCATCCGACAGGTAGGCATTGCGCGAGGAAAGCGCGAGGCCTTGGTCGTCGCGCTCGATCGGCACGCCGAGGATCTCGACCGGCAGATCGAGGTCGATCGCCATACGACGCACGACGGCGAGCTGTTGCCAATCCTTCTCGCCGAACAGTGCAATATCGGGCTGCACCTGATTGAGCAGCTTCAACACGACCGTCGAGACGCCGTCGAAATGGCCAGGTCGGGCGGCGCCCTCCAGCACCTCCGACACGCCCGAGACAGAGACGTTGGTGGCGAAGCCCTCCGGATACATGGTCTCGACCGCCGGCGCCCAGAGCAGTGCGCAGCCATGCTTCTCCAGCATCTGCGCGTCGGTGCGCTCGCGGCGGGGATAGTTGCCTAGATCCTCGTTCGGGCCGAACTGCTTGGGATTGACGAAGATCGAGGCGATTACCGCGTCGGCGCGGCGCAACCCCTCGTCGACTAGCGCCATGTGCCCGGAGTGAAGCGCGCCCATTGTCGGCACGAGAGCGATTCGTTTACCCTCCGCGCGCAAAGCGGCAACGGCAACACGCAATGCCTCCAGGTCACGGATGATTTGCACGACGACGGGGCCTCCGATATGGCATGGGCGAGCTCTGTGCGGCGGCATTGGGGCCAAATCAAGAGCCGCCGATGGGGGATATTGGGGAAGTTTTCGAGCACATGGCTTCGCGTACGCACTTCATCGTGTTCGCCAACGAAAAAGGTGGCACCGGAAAGTCCACGACCGCGGTCCATGTCGCGGTGGCGCTGGCGGCGCAGGGCCGCCGGGTCGCGGCAATCGACCTCGACACCCGGCAGAAGACGCTGGCCCGCTATCTGGAGAACCGCGCCGCGACGACACGTCGCGAGGTGGTCGATCTCCCCTGTCCGCGCTTCGAGGTGTTCGACCCCGAAAAGGAGGCCTCGATAGAACGCCGGCTGGATGTACTGGCCGAGGATGCCGAGTTCGTCATCGTCGACACGCCCGGTCGCGACGATCCCCATGCAATGAAGGCGGCGGCCCGCGCCGACACGCTCGTCACACCGATTAACGACAGCTTCATCGACCTCGACCTGATTGGGCAGGTCGATCCCGAAAGCTATCGGATCAAGCGTCCCAGCTTCTACGCCGAGATGGTGTGGGAGGCTCGCAAGGCCCGCGCCAAGACCGATGGAGGCACCGTCGACTGGGTGGTACTCCGTAATCGCCTCCAGCATCTCGAGGCCAAGAATATGCGTCGGGTGGGCGCTGCGGTGGACGAGCTTGCCAAGCGTGTTGGCTTCCGCGTGATCCCCGGACTGGGCGAACGCGTGATCTATCGCGAACTCTTTCCCAAGGGGCTGACGCTGCTCGACTTGAGCGCGATCCGCGAGGCGGGCCTCAGTCATGTCGCCGCCCGGCAGGAGCTGCGGGAGATGGTGGCGGGGCTGCAACTCCCCGAATCGGAGGATCTCTTCAATCGTGCGGCCGTCGCCGTCACCGCCTGAACGCGCCGCGGCGCCCGTGAAGTTCATCGTCGCGCTGGCCGTGATCGGCACGATCTGGTGGATCGGGCGCCGCAACGGCGCGTCCGCCGTGGCCCTTCGCGAGGCCCGCGCCCTGCTGGGCGTCTCGGCCTGGGCGGATGAGGCGGAGATTCGGGCGGCGCATCGGCGCCTGATCGGACGAGTTCACCCCGATGCCGGGGGATCCACCGTGCTAGCCGGTCGGGTCAACGCAGCGCGCGATATGCTTGTCTCGGAATTGAACCGGAAGGGCGCCTAAGCGTCCTGCCCGCGTAACCTGTTCAGGAGAATTATCGATGGCCCACCGTTTCGACCCGACGTCGCTGCGCGAATACGACATCCGCGGAATCGTGGGGAGGACGCTGGGGCCCGCCGACGCCACGGCGATCGGTCGAGGCTTCGCGACACGCGTGCGCCGCGCCGGCGGCACCCGCGTCGCGGTCGGCTATGACGGTCGCACTCACTCGCCGTTGCTAGAAGCGGCGCTGGTCGAGGGATTGACCAGGGGCGGCGTCGACGTTGTCCGCATTGGTATGGGCCCGACCCCGATGCTCTATTACGCCGAGGCGACGCTAGAGGTCGACGGCGGCATCCAGATCACCGGTAGCCACAACCCAGCCGATTACAATGGCTTCAAGATGGTGCTCCAGCACAAGCCATTCTTCGGCGCGGACATCCAGGATCTCGGCCGTCTTGCCGCCGAGGGCGACTGGGAAGAAGGCGAAGGCTCGATTTCCAACTATGAGATCATGGAGGATTATGTCGGCCGGCTGATGGCGGGCTATGCCGGCGGCGCGTTCCGGATCGGCTGGGACGCGGGCAATGGCGCGGCCGGTCCGATCGTCGAGCGGTTGGTGAAGCTGCTGCCCGGCGAGCACCACACGCTCTTCACCGAGGTCGACGGCACCTTTCCCAACCATCATCCCGATCCCACCGACGAGAAGAACCTCGCCGACCTGAAGAAACTGGTCGCCGAGAAGAATCTGGACTTCGGCATCGCCTTCGACGGCGACGGCGACCGCATTGGTGCGATCGACGGCGAGGGCCGCGTAGTGTGGGGCGACCAACTCCTGGCCATTCTCGCCGAGCCGGTGCTGCGCGAGATGCCCGGTGCCACCATCATCGCCGACGTGAAGGCCAGCCAGGCGCTTTACGACCGCATCGCCGAACTCGGCGGCACGCCCCTGATGTGGAAGACTGGCCACAGCCTCATCAAGACCAAGATGAAGGAAACCGACAGCCCGCTCGCCGGCGAGATGTCGGGCCACATTTTTTTCGCGCACGACTATTACGGCTTCGACGACGCCCAGTATGCCGCCGTGCGCCTGATCCGCGCGGTGCGACTGCTCGGCGGATCGCTGACCGCGCTCAAGGATGCGATGCCGGCGATGGTCAACACGCCCGAGATGCGCTTCCAGTCCTCCGAGGACCGCAAGTTCAAGGTGGTCGACGAGGTCCTCGACCGGCTCGCTGCCGACGGTGCCGACGTCAACCGCACCGACGGCGCGCGGGTCAACACGCCCGATGGCTGGTGGCTGCTGCGCGCCTCCAACACGCAGGATGTGCTGGTCGCCCGCGCCGAGGCCAAGGACGAGGCCGGGCTCGAGCGACTGATGGGACAGATCAACGATCAGCTTGCCCGGAGCGGCGTCGAGCCGGTGCTGGCCGGCGGACACTGACGCTTCGGTCCCCTCCTCTCTCCGCCTCGGCGAGAGAGGAGGGCGGCTCGCGCGGTGCTGGCCCGATAGTCTTCCCACGCGAGCGCGGGGGAGTGACGATGCGTATCGAAAGAATGACGGCCTTCACCGATGACCTAGTCGCGATCATCATGATGGTGCTGGAGCTAAAGGTTCCGGCCTGCGGCGAGTTCGTTGCCGGTTCTCGGCAAGGACGCAGTGAGTTTTCGGCTGCTCCAGCGCAGCATCATTGCGGTCAAGTGGGCGCGCGCAATCCAACCTCGCGCTGGCAGTCGGTCGGGATCGCAAGGGCCGGCAGTCATTTATGGGCTATTTCATTGAGATGTCGCTCGCCTTCGCCGAGCCGCTGGCGGCGATCCTGCTATACGTCGCGATCACCGCTGCCTGGCTGGCGCCCGAGCGCGGATTGAGTTGCACCTCACTGCAAGTTGACGGCGCGCAACGGGCCCGTGCGCATCAGAAGAAACGCTGGTCCGCCGTCTCAATCACCGGCGGCCCGTGCACGGTGGACTTGGTCCCATACACCACGAACTCGTGTGAGCTGCCGATATAGCGGTAGAGTTCGCGATAGTCCGATCGCAGCACCGGCTCGATCTGCGCGCGCGCGGCGAGGTTTTCCTCGTCATAGGCGGGTTCGATCGTCATCACGCGATCGGGCCGCTGGGCCATGATGCGATGAACCTCCCTCACTTGGTCGATGCCGGTGGCCCCCATCTCGTTGCGCGATTGCAGATGCGCCGAGAAGGGGCGCGTCGTCAGCAGACAGGAGTTGGTGACGTCGTAGAGCGCCGGATAGCCATCATAGACGAACAGGCATCCGCGATGGCCGCGGGTGGCTGCCTCCGCCTCTGCGAGCGTATGTGCCGTGCCGCGCGTGATGGCGTGCCGCCACAGGATGCGCTGGCCCCAGATGCCGCATGCGACCAGCAGGACCAGCAGCCAAGTCCGTCCGGCCCCATGTCGCCACAGGGGGGTGGCAACCACTGCGAAGGGTGCGAACATCGGTAGCGCATAATGGTTGAACCAAGTGCCGAACAGCACCACGCCAAGCAGCGCTGCGCCGGCCCATGCGTCGAGGAACCGGAGGTCGGACCGCGCCTCGGCATCCTCTGGCCCCGCGCCTGCCCAACGACGGAACACCACGCAGAGGATAAGCGGCAGCATTAGGTAAATCATCACCACGACACGGCGTGCCACCGTGCCGGGCATTTCCGCGCCTCGGCTCAAGATCGAGGTGATGTTGGCGAACCACCAATCGCCGAAATGTCCCATCAGGGCATAAGCGCCAGCCGCCAGCAGGGTCGGAGCCAACGCGCAACCGATCCACAGCGCCGCATCGAGCACGAGACGCGACAGTGGCCGCCCGGCACGCCAACTGATTCCGAGCAGTACGAGCCCGGCGAAGACGCCCTCGAACACCGCGCTGTATTTGATCTGCATCGCGAAGCCGAACAGCAGCATGGCGCCGACGCCCGGCCATCGCAGATCACCCTGCTTGCGCTCGGCATCGCGCCGCCGGAAGAAGATCAGCGCAATCGCGCCCGCCACTGGCAGATTGTAATAGACCGGGGCTTGCCCCGCCTCGCCACCAGCAAGGTTGAGCCACAGCACGTAAAGGATCGCTCCCACCAGCGCACCGGCGGGCGGCGCGACCCTGCGCGCCATTATGAACAGGAGCAGGGCCGTCGCCCAGACGCTCATGAGCGCGGCGATCTGATAGGTGAGCACACCGCTGCCGCCGAGCGCGCGGAAGCTCGCATAAAGGAGGAACAAGCCGATCGGCTTGCGGTCCCAGATGTCGATATAGGGAAGCGCGCCGTGCAGCATCCGCCCACCGACCAACAGGTAGAACTGCTCGTCGATCTGGACGACAGGATTGCCGAACACGCGCCAGCGCGCAGCCGTCGCGACAACCGCCAGCACTAGCGCGGCGACGCCGAGGTCGATGCGGATAGGGCGAGCCATGGCGCCGCGATTGGCGCCCAATGTGAGGACGGTCAACGCTTCCGCCAGGTCACCAGGGCCGAGGCCGCGAAATTCCAAAGAGAACCGACTACCGCACCGGCGACGCCCGACACCCACCAGCGATGATGATCCGCGAACAGCACCGCGCCCGTGCCAACATTGGCGAGCGCGCCAATTCCGCACACGGCATAGAAGCTCGCCAGGCCGGCCAGCAGGCGAATGCCCTTCAGTTTGCGGTCGCGGAATGTGATGCTGTTGTTGATGAGGAAGTTGAAGGCGATCGCGGTCAGCACTGCGGTCGCCTGCGCCACCGCAAACCGAACGTCGGCCAGCGCCATCATGCCCTTGAGCACGGTGAGATGGACGCCGAGGCCCAGCGAGCCGACCGCCGCGAACATCACGAAGCGCGGCGGCGCTAATCGCCGGATGAGTCGATCGGCAATGGTGACGAGATAGTCGACCACGACGGTCGCACCGAGCTTGCTCTCGCCAGCCGTGCGGCACCGAAACTCGAACGGAAGCTCCACCGCACGCAGCGGCTCGGGGCTGGAGGAGAGAAGGTCGAAAAGGATTTTAAAGCCGCGACCCGACAGGCGGGGCAGCAGCGTCTCCACCTTGTCGCGGCGAACGGCGAAGAAGCCGCTCATCGGATCGGTCACCGGCGATTGCAGGACCAGCTGCGACAGCCGCGTCGCTGCCCGGCTGCACCGCAGGCGCATCGAATTCCAGTCGCCGGTCGAGCCGTTCTGGCAATAGCGCGATCCGATCGCGACGTCCGCCGAGCCGTTCTGTACCATCGCGAACAGCCGCGGCAGCAGCCGCTCGTCATGCTGCCCGTCACCGTCGATTACTGCCACGACGGGCGCCATCGTCGCCATCATGCCCTCGATCACCGCGGTGGACAGGCCGCGCCGGTCGAAGCGGCGGATAACGCGGATATCCTGGCGGCCCGCGGCAACTTCTACGATTCGCTCGGCTGTGCCGTCCTGCGACCAGTCGTCGACGAATAGAATCTCGTAGCGTATCCCCTTCAGCACCGCGTCGAGCGACGCGACGATTCCAGCGACGTTGTCGACCTCATTGAAGGTCGGGACGATAACCGCCAAGGCATAGCCGCACGTCTGCGCGACATGCGCCTGACGAGGCTCGTGGACGATCGTCGCCACACCGGTAGACATTTCCCATACCCCTCGCGTGGCAAAGCCACCTCAATCCGGACATGCTATCGTTCAGTCCTGTGGGGCCTGAACCGTACATGAAGAAGGACGCAGACGATCGCTGCCAGCCTTGGCTTTCAGTTTTGCCGCGATGCAGCGAGCCAGCTGCACGACGAGTTGGTCAGTCGTCCTCGTCCTCATAACCCACCAGCGCGAGCGCCCGCGCCTTGATCTGTCGAGTCGCACACCAGTGGACCAGCGCCTCCTCCCGGCCGTGGGTCACCCATAGCTCGATGGGTGCGAGATCCCTTACAGTAGCCGTCAATTCGTCCCAGTCGGCATGGTCGGAAACGATCAAGGGTAGCTCCACGTTGCGTTGGCGCGCCCGCTGCCGCACCCGCATCCAACCCGAGGCCATCGCGGTGATCGGATCGGGCAACCGCCGCGACCAGCGATCGTTGAGCGCGCCCGGCGGAGCAAGCACTATCGCGCCCTTCATCTCGGCGGCGGGACGACCGGTGGCCGGCAGCAACGTGCCCAGCTCGACCCCGAAGCCCTGATAGAGTGCGCACAGCTGCTCCAGCGCGCCATGGAGATAGATCGCGTCCTTATGCCCGCGCAGTCGGAGCTCGGCGATCAATCGCTGCGCCTTGCCAAGCGCATAGGCGCCGACCAGCACGCAGCGTTCCGGATTGGCGTGGAGCGCCTCCAACAGCCGGTCGATCTCGGCGCCGGTATCGGGGTGGCGAAAGACGGGGAGTGCGAAGGTCGCCTCGGTCACGAAGATGTCGCAGGGCACGGGCTCGAACGGCGCGCAAGTTGGGTCAGCACGGCGCTTGTAGTCGCCGCTCACGACGATCCGCTCGCTGCCCCGTTCGAGCACGATTTGCGCAGAGCCCAGCACATGACCGGCCGGCACGAAGCGCACCATGACGTCACCCAGCCGGATCGTGTTGCCATAGCCGAGTGGCTGGCCCGGCTGCTGACCGTAGCGCGTCTCCATAATCGCGAGTGTCTCGGGGGTGGCGAGCACCGCGCCATGGCCGCCGCGCGCGTGATCGGCATGACCGTGGGTGACAAGCGCGCGGGGCTTTGGCGTCGAAGGATCGATCCACGCATCGGCGGCGGGGATATAGATGCCCTCGGGGTGGGGCTCGATCCAGGACCCGAGACGCGCCATGCAAGGGTTACGGCTGAGCCGGCGCGAGGTTCCCCGGCCAGATCAGCGCAGCTTGGCGATTTTCAGCCCGTCGAGCTTGGCGCGCGCCTGCACGGACTCCTCGCTGCGGGTCAGCGCCTTGCCAATGGCCTTCAGCGCCATGCCCTTGGCGGCGAGGCGATGGAGCTTCTGGATCTCGTCCGAGGTCCAGGGCTGCTTGTGGCGGACAAAGCCTTCGGCCATCCCGGCTTACTCCGAGGCCAGCTTGCCCTTGGTTGAAGGATTGGCGGCGATCGTCTTCTTCGCCTCCTTCTTCGGCTTGCGGGCTTCCTTGTTGCTCTTCACCTGACCCTTGGCCATCGCTCACTCTCCCGGAAAGAACCGCCATCCTAGCCCGCCAGCCGATCGCTGGCGAGGGCTGGCGAAGCCGGGGCCAAACGTCGATATTCCCTGCGAATGCCGGAGCTTCCTCCCATCCTCACCGACTGGTTCGCCGCGCGCGGGTGGACGCCGCGCCGCCACCAGCTCGCCATGCTTGGTGCCGCGCAGGCTGGGCGGAGCGCGCTGCTCGTCGCCCCGACCGGCGCCGGCAAGACGCTCGCCGGCTTTCTACCCAGCCTCGCTGAGCTGATCGAGCGGCCAAGCGAAGGGATCCACACACTCTATGTGTCACCGCTGAAGGCGCTTGCGGTCGATGTGCAGCGTAACCTGCTGAGCCCGATCGCCGAGATGGGCCTGCCCATTCGCGTCGAGACGAGAACCGGCGATACGCCCTCTGACCGCAAGGCGCGCCAGCGGGTGAAGCCACCGCAGATGCTGCTGACCACGCCCGAATCCTTGAGCCTGCTGCTCTCTTATCCCGATTCAGGGGCGCTGTTCGCGAACCTGCGCACGCTCGTCATCGACGAGGTCCACGCCTTCGCGCCCACCAAGCGTGGCGATTTGCTGGCGCTCAGCATGGCGCGCCTCGGCCGAATCGCGCCCGCCCTGCGCCGCGTCGCGCTGTCGGCCACCGTCGCCGATCCCAATCTCTATCGCGGCTGGTTGTCAGGCACTGGCGATCTCGATTCGGTCGAGCTCGTTGAAGGCGAGCCCGGTGCCGACCCCGATATCGCCATCCTCCTCCCCCACGGAACCGTGCCCTGGGCCGGCCATTCTGGCCGCTACGCCGCCGAGCAGGTGATGGCGCTGATCGCCGCGCACCGCACGTCCATCATTTTCTGCAATACCCGCAGCCTTGCCGAGCTGATCTTCCAAGACCTCTGGACGGTGAACGAGCAGCACCTGCCGATCGGGATCCATCACGGCAGCCTCGACCGCGAGGCGCGCCGTAAGGCCGAGCAGGCGATGGCCGACGGCCGCCTGCGCGCGCTGGTTGCCACCGCCAGCCTCGATCTCGGCGTCGACTGGGGCGATGTCGATCTCGTCGTGCAGATGGGGGCGCCCAAGGGCGCGTCGCGCCTACTTCAGCGCATCGGCCGCGCCAACCACCGGCTCGACGAGCCCTCCAAGGCGCTGATCGTGCCGGGCAACCGCTTCGAGTATCTCGAGGCCCGTGCCGCATTGGATGCGGTGGAGGCCGGCGAGCGCGATCCCGACGCTTTTCGCGAAGGGAGCCTCGACGTGCTCGCCCAGCACATCATGGGCGTCGCCTCGGCCGAGCCCTTCGCCCGCGACGCGCTTCTCGCCGAGGTCCGCGAGGCCGCGCCCTATTCGACGCTCGACGAGGAGACGTTCGACCGAGTGCTCGGGTTCGTCGCCACTGGCGGCTATGCGCTGCGGGCATATGACCGCTACAAGCGACTAACCGAGGGCGCCGACAGGCTCTGGCGGGTCAGCCACCCGCGCTTCGTCACCCAGTTCCGCCTCAACGCCGGCATCATCGTCGAGGCGCCGATGCTGACCGTGCGCTTCCGCAACGGCCGCGCTCTCGGCAAGGTCGAGGAGGCCTTCGCCGCCTCGCTCTCCCCGCACGACACCTTCTTCTTCTCCGGCCTCAGCCTCGAGGTGGAGGGTGTGAAGAGCGAAGACCTGATCGTCCGCGCCACCGCCCGGCCAGCGCGCATCCCCACCTATGGCGGCGCTCGGATGCCGATCTCGACCAATCTCGCCGACCGGGTGCAAGGGTTTCAGCATGACCCCGCCGAATGGCCGCGCTTCCCCAACGATGTGCGCCAATGGCTGGAGATGCAGCGCCGCCGCTCCACGCTCCCCGCGCCGGACCGCCTGCTGATCGAGACCTTCCCGCGCGAGGGCCGGCACTACATGGTAGTCTATGGCTTCGAAGGCTGGAACGCACACCAGTCGCTCGGCATGCTGGTCACGCGGCGAATGGAGAGCGCTGGACTTCAGCCCATCGGCTTCGTCGCTTCGGACTATGCGATTGCCACCTACTCGCTGAAGCCCGTCACCGATCCCAGGCCGCTCTTTTCGCCCGACATACTCGAGCATGAGTTCGTCGACTGGGTGCAAGAATCAGCGCTCTTGAAACGCGCCTTCCGCGAGGTGGCGGTGATCGGCGGCCTCGTTGAGCGCCAGCATCCAGGCAAGCGCAAGACCGGGCGGCAGGTGAGCTTCTCGACCGACCTCATCTACGACGTGCTGCGCCGTTATGAGCCCACCCATCTGCTGCTCGAGGCGGCCTGGGCCGACGCCCGCGCTCGCATGACCGATGTCGGGCGGCTTGGCCGCCTGCTCGACACCGCGCAGGAGCGGATCGAGCATGTCGCGCTCGACCGTGTGTCCCCCCTCGCTGTGCCTGTTCTGGTGCTGATCGGGCGCGAGCGTGTCGCGGAGGGCACGGTCGATGACGCATTGCTCATCGAGGCCGAGGCGCTGGTCGCCGAAGCCATGGCGGAGCGTTAACCTCTACGGAGGAGAAAGACGGTATCCAGCGAGTCGTTCGGGGAGCGATCCGACCAGGAAATGCGTATCGTGAAGGGGATTCTCGCCACTCTGGCTGCAGCTTTGGCGCTTGCTGCGCCGGCTGCCGCGCAGGATGAGGTTAACGACGGCCGCATCGGCGCAGGGCTCGAATGCGTGCCCTTCGCGCGCCAGATGTCGGGCATCCAAATCTATGGCGACGCCTGGACCTGGTGGAACCAGGCGGCGAATCGATACGAGGAAGGCGCGGCGCCCAAGGTCGGCGCGGTGCTGGTGTTCCGCCCGCACGGCGCGATGCACCTCGGCCATGTCGCCGTTGTCAGCCACATCGTCAGTGACCGCATTCTAATGGTGACGCACGCCAACTGGTCGCGAATCGGCGGCGTGCGCGGGCAGATCGAGCGCGATGTGACGCTTGTCGACGTCTCGCCCGACAACGACTGGAGCCAAGTGCGCGTCTGGTGGAGCGACCATCAGGGGCTCGGTACCACCAACTATCCGGTCTATGGCTTCATCTATGGCCGCTCTGCCACCTCGGGTGCGCAGGTCGCGCGGCCAGCCAAGGATCTGAACAGTGCCTCACCCGACATTGTCGGCGCTGTGATCGATTCGCTGGGCTAGACGGTTCGCGCAGCGGCCAGAAGCCGACACGCACGAACCACCATCTCGATCCGGGTTGCGGCGATCAGTCCGAGCGCGAACGCCATCGCCACCTCCGTCGCCAGCATCGCATGCTGCCCTGCGCCATAGCCGCCGCCTAGCTCTTGCCGCGCAAAGCTCCGCCCGGCGAGCAGGAAGAAGGCCGCGGGCGAGGCCTGCTGGCTAAGCGCATGGGTCTCGGGATCAACCGAGATCCGCATTATCCGGCCACGATACCAGCCAGCCACCGCGCCACCTATCAGCGCCAAGGCGGAACAGCCCCCTGCCGCGACGCTTGGCGGCGCCTCGATGAACACGGCGGCAACGACCACCGCACAGATCACTGGCAGCACCCACGGAATTTCGACCCGGAGCGGCCGCGACCGCCGGATCCGCCGCCAGCGCAGCGCCATCACCAACGCCATAATCACCAGCGGGATGGCATGGCCGAGCCACGTCGCCGGCCGCAAGCCCCACTTGCACGAGCAGACCGGCCTGCTAAGGCGTCGACATGGTTCGCCTTTCGTTCGCAGGAGCCGAGTTCACTCCGCTGGCACCGGGCGCGCTCGGCTGGCCGGCGCGGCAGGCTCTGCTGGTGGCGGACCTGCACTTAGAGAAGGCGAGTTTCTTCGCGGCTACCGGACAGATGCTGCCGCCCTATGATTCACGTGCGACGCTGCACGAGCTGACAGCGTTGATCGAGACGACCGGCGCCAAGGAGGTCTGGTGCCTAGGCGACAGCTTCCACGACGCCGAGGGCTGCGAGCGCCTTGCCCCGGAGACGAGGAACGAGCTGCGTCGGCTGACCGCCGCCACGCGCTGGACCTGGATCGTCGGCAACCATGACGCGGGGGCGTCCCTGTTGGTCGATCACTGCGGCGGGCGTGTACTCGACGAGATCGTGGTCGATGGGCTGCTACTCCGCCACGAGGCCGATCCGGCTGAACCCCAGCCCGAACTGTCGGGCCATTTTCACCCCAAGCTCAGGCTGACACTCAAGGGCCGACATGTCGCGCGGCGCTGCTTCGTGGCAAGCGCGACTAAGCTGATCCTGCCTGCCTTCGGGGCTTTCACCGGCGGGCTCGACGCGGGCGACCCGGCAATCCGCGCCGCGCTGGGACACCGGCCAGCGCAGGCGCTGGTGCCGCTCGCCGACCGGCTGCTGCGCTTCCCGATTGCGGCCTAAGATTTATAGGCGAGCGGGAAGAGCCGCTTCAACGCCTCCACCTTGGGGCGATCGTTGATGACGATATAGGGATTGTCGGGGTTGCGGGCCATGAAGTCCTGATGATGGGCTTCGGCAGCGAAGAAGCCGGGGGCATGCTCGATCTTCGTCACGATCGGTTGGGCGTAGACATGGGCGGCGGCGAGCTGGGCGATATAGGCGCGCTCCACCTTTTCCTGCGCGGGTGACTGCGGGAACAGCGCCGAGCGGTATTGCGAACCACTGTCCGGCCCTTGCCGGTCGAGCAGCGTCGGATCCGCCACCACCGAGAAATAAATGCGCAGCAGGTCTGCATAGTTCACCTGGGTCGGGTCGAACACGACGCGCACGGATTCGGCGTGACCGGTCGTGCCAGTCGAGACCTGCTCATATTCCGCGGTCGAAGCCTTGCCTCCGGCATAACCGGAGGTGGCGCTCACCACACCCTTCACATGGGCATAGACGCCCTGGACACCCCAGAAGCAGCCACCAGCAAAGATCGCCGTCTCGCGATGGCCGGACACGGGCTCCATCATCGTAGGTGGCGGTGTCTTGACCACCGTCTCGGCCGCCAGACCCGGGCTACGCGCCACGAACAACGCCGCGCCGGCAACCAGCACGGCGGCCAGAGGAAGAATCCGAGACATGGAGGGCGCCTTTCGAAGGAACATGTCCCCCAATACGTCGTGCGCCCGTGTCCGGTTACAAGAGCGGCGCCTCAGCGCAGAGCGGCGCAGGCGTTTGCGATGCGGTTGCACGCCTCGGTGAGCAGTGCGTCAGAGGTGGCATAACTCACGCGGAAGGCGGGCTCGACGCCGAACGCACCGCCATGCACCGCCGCCACCCGGCCCTCATCGAGTAGATAGCCGATCAACATCTCGTCATTTTCAATGACGAGACCGCCCGGCGTCTTCTTGCCAATCAGGCCGGAGACGTCGGGATAGACGTAGAAGGCGCCCTCCGGCTTGGGACAGACGATGCCGGGAATCGCGTTCAACCCGTCCACCACCAGATCGCGGCGACGCTGAAAGGCAGCGGCGCGTTCCTTGAGGAAACCCTGCGGGCCGTTAAGCGCCGCCGTCGCCGCCGCCTGCGCGATGGAGCAAGGATTCGAGGTCGACTGCGACTGGAGCTTGGCCATCGCCTTGATCAACCACGTTGGGCCGCCCGCATAGCCGATGCGCCAGCCGGTCATCGCATAGGCCTTGGAGCATCCGTTGACGGTCAGCGTGCGCTCGTAAAGCGACGGGCAGACCTCGGCGATCGTCGCGAATTCGAAACCATCATAGACGATATGCTCGTACATATCGTCGGCCATCACCCAAACATGGGGATGGCGTTCGACTACCTCACCCAGGGCCTTCAGTTCGGCGGCCGAATAGGCGGCACCGGTCGGGTTGGACGGCGAATTGAGGAGCACCCATCGTGTCTTGGGCGTGATCGCCGCTTCGAGCTGCTCGGGACGGATCTTGTAGTTCTGGTCAGCGCCGGCCTTGACGATCACTGGCACGCCGCCCGCGAACTGAACGATGTCCGGATAGCTCACCCAGTAAGGCGCCGGAATGATGACCTCGTCGCCGGCGTCGAGGGTGGCGACCAGCGCATTGAATAGTGTGTGCTTACCGCCAACATTCACGCTGATCTGGTTCGCCTCATAGACAAGGCCATTGTCGCGATTGAACTTGGCGGCAATCGCCTCCTTGAGCTCGGCGGTGCCGTCGACGTTGGTGTATTTGGTCTTACCCTGGCGGATCGCCTCGATCGCAGCATCTTTCACGAAATCGGGCGTGTCGAAATCAGGCTCACCGGCGCCGAGGCCGATCACGTCGATCCCCTGACGCTTGAGCTCCAGCACGCGGCTGGTCATAGCGAGGGTGGCGGACGGCTGGATGCGGCCGAGCGCTTCCGACGTGGTTCGCATGGGACAGGGCTTTCCGGACGGGAGGAACAGGACGGCCGGGGCTATAACCTCATGGCGCGGGTCAGGGCAACCGCGCCCGAATCAATCCTCGCAAAGCATTTCCAAGCAAGAATCCATCTCGAAGGTCGGCTTCACTAATATCCGCCTCGATCGCCCGGCCTTCGTCCATCAGTCGCGCACGCAGGACACCCGGAAGCAGGCCGCGCGTCAGCGGGGGAGTTAACAGCCGGCCGTTGCGCTCGACGAACAGATTGGTGAAGCTGCCCTCGGTCAGAAGCCCGTCAGAGCGCGCGAACACCACCTCAAAATGCCCCTGGCGCGCCGCGTCGTAGAAGCTGCGGTCGCTCGTCTTGTGGGCGAGGCGGAAATCGGTGGGATCGACCGGGAGCGGCACGACCGGCACAACCACAGGGCCGACAGTGGGGGCGGGCAAGGGCCTTACTTCGATGGCCACGCGGCCCGACCGCGCGAGCCGCAGCCGCACCCGCGCGGCGTCACGTAGGCGGAAGGTCGCGGCCTGCAGGTCGTTGCGGACGTCGTGGCGATCGAAGGCGAAGCCCAGCGCCTCCGCCGAGTGCTTCATCCGCGCCAAATGGCGTTCAAGGTCGACGATGCCGTCATGCGGATCGAAGGCCATCGTCTCGATAAGATCGAAGGGCGGACAGGCGGCAGACACGAAGCCGCCCTTGGCCAAGCATTCGCGCCATTCGGCATCGGCCTTCGAATCGGCCACGACGCCCGAGCCGAGCCCGATCGTGGCCCGCCCCTCGCCCTCCACCACCAGCGTGCGGATCGCGACGTTGAAGGCGGCGTCGCCGCTGGCATCGATCCGGCCGATTGCACCGGTGTAGAGGCCGCGCGGCCCCGCCTCCACCTCGGCCGCGATCTCCATCGCGCGCAGCTTGGGCGCGCCGGTAATCGAGCCGCACGGGAAGGCCACCTCCAGCACGTCGACGGCGTCCCCCCCGTCGACGATGTCGGCGGTAACCGTGGAGGTCATCTGGTGGATGGTGGGATAGGTTTCGACTGTGAAAAGCGCGGGCACCGTCACGCTTCCAGGCACCGCGACGCGCGACAGGTCGTTGCGGATCAGGTCGACGATCATAAGATTTTCGGCGCGCTGCTTGGGATCGGCGGCGAGTTCGCGCGCTGCCTCGGCATCGGCGGCGGGATCGGCCCCGCGCGTCGCCGTGCCCTTCATCGGCCGCGCCTCGATCCGCTTGCCATCCAGACGGAAAAACATCTCGGGCGAGAAGGAGAGCAGAGTGCGCTTGCCGTCATGGACGATGCCGCCCCAGCCCGCCGCCGCCTGTGCCCGGATCCGGGCATAGAGCGCCAGCGGATCGCCAGCGAGCGGCAGCTGGGCGCGGAAGGTGAGGTTGGCCTGATAGATGTCGCCGGCCGCGATATAGGCCTTCACCCGGTCGAAGGCCTCGACGTAGACCGCGCGATCGATTGACGGCACGGGCGTCCCCCCCCAGGCGCCGGCCGGATCAGGCAGCAGCGCGGGCACGGCGGCCGGATCGATTTCCTCGAAATGCTCGAACAGACCGAACCAAAGCAGCGGCCCCTCGCCTGCCCCCGGCACCGCTTCACCGGGGGCGCCGGCATCATATGCAATCCACCCCGCCGCATGGAGGCCGCGCGCACGCGCACCCCGCAGCTCCTCAAACGCCGCGGACAGGTCTGCTCGACGCTGCACCGTCACCTGCACCACCGGAGCGCGATAGAGGCGCGCTGGCGCCGCGCCCGTATTCCGCGCGTCATCGAGCAGCACGAAAGGGCATGAGCGATCGAGCGAGAAACGATCGGAAGCAGCGGCAACTGGCCGGATAGAAGAGGGAAACGCCGTCATCGCGCTCTCCCTGCCCGCGGCGGGGGCGGCGGGGCAAGCCTTTGCGCACGCTTCGCTTGCATCGGTCGCGGCGGATGCCCATCACCCGGCACATGAGCGACGCCCAACCCAAGCCCACCCCGCCGCTCCGTGCGGCGGTGGTGCCCGTAACTGCCTTCCAACAGAACTGCACGCTGCTCTGGTGCACGCGCACGATGCGGGGCGCCTTCGTCGATCCCGGCGGCGACCTGCCACGGCTCGAGACGGCGGCTGCCCAACATGGCGTAACGATCGAGAAGATTCTCGTTACCCACGGCCATGTCGATCATTGCGGACAGGCGGGCGTGCTGGCGAAGAAGCTGGGCGTAAAAATCGAGGGCCCGCACGAGGCCGACCGCTTCTGGATTGCACGCCTCGACGATGACGGCCGCCAGTGGCAGATTCCAAGCGAAAGCTTCGAGCCCGATCGCTGGCTGGTCGACGGGGACATGGTGACGGTGGGCGATCTCACGCTCTCCGTCCACCACACACCGGGACACACGCCGGGCCATGTTGTGTTCCATCACGCGCCGTCGCGATTTGCGCTGGTCGGCGATGTGCTGTTCCGCGGATCGATCGGCCGCACCGATTTTCCCATGGGCGACCATGCGACGCTGATCGAATCGATCCAGACCAAGCTCTGGCCAATGGGCGACGAGGTCACCTTCGTGCCCGGCCACGGCCCGACCTCCACCTTCGGGGCGGAACGACGCTCCAACCCGTTCGTGGCCGATTCGCGCTTCGGCTAGGCGCCAAGCCTCAGAGATAGTGGACCGGAGCCGGCGCGTGCGAGGCGATCCAGATCGCCCACAGGCCGAGACCGGCGAGGATCATCCAGGTGGCGCAGATGCCGGCTACGCGCAGCGGCGCGGGCATCGTGAGCCGATCCATCCCGAAGGCATGGACGATTCGCGCGGTAACATAGGCGATTCCGATCCCCCACAGCCAAGGGCGTGCGCCGCCGGCGAGCTCGATCAGCGCCATCAGGATCAGAACGAACGGGGTATATTCGACGAAATTGGCCTGCGCGCGCATCCGGCAGAGTAGCAACGGATTGTCGCCGTCACCCATCAGAACCTTGCCGGAACGGCGTACCCGCACCACGCGGGTCGCGAGCCAGAGGTTCACGAGCGCGAGCGCGCCGGCAAAGGTGAGCGAGACGGGCAGCATCAGCAAACAGGCTCCTTGGCCAGTAGAACAGGCGTCTTCGCTCGCACGGCATGCGCCGGCTTGCAACAGCGCCCGAATCCGCTATAGGGCGCCACTCGCGACGAGGCCGGCCGCTGATGGTCCGCGGCCACTGTGGCCGTGGCGATTCGGATGGTTTGCGGCCCGCATCCATGTGAACACACGAGAACAGGTGCCGAAATGGCCGTCCCCAAGCGAAAGACCTCGCCCTCCAAGCGCAACATGCGCCGCAGCCACGACGCGCTCAGCGTCGAGGCATTCCAGGAGTGCCCGAACTGTGGCGAGCTGAAGCGCCCGCACAACCTGTGCAACGCCTGCGGCCACTATAACGGTCGCGAGATCGTCTCGGTCGAGGCCTGAGCCTCACGACAGCAACAGGCGGGATGAGCGTGGACGCGCCGCGAATCGCCATCGATGCGATGGGAGGTGACGGCGGAACGGCCACGATGCTGGCCGGCGCCGCGCTTGCCCTCTCTCGCGCTCGCGATCTAAAGTTTCTGCTCGTCGGCGACGAAAGCGTCCTCGGCGCAGAGCTTGCGCGCCATCCCGGCCTCGCCGCTGCCAGCGAGATCCGGCACGCGCCGGACAAGATCTCGGGCGACGACAAGCCGAGCCAGGCGATCCGTCGCTCCAAGACCACGTCGATGGGCATGGCGATCGCCGCCGTGAAGGATCACGAAGCGGGCGCCGCAGTGTCGGCCGGCAACACCGGCGCGCTGATGGCGATGGCCAAGCTCGCGCTGCGCACCATGCCGGGGATTGATCGTCCCGCGCTGGCCGCGCGCCTGCCCAGCCTCGGCGACAACGACGTCGTGATGCTCGACCTCGGCGCCAATACCGAGTGCGACGCTAACAACCTCGTCCAGTTCGCGGTGATGGGCGCCGCCTATTCGCGGACCGCGCTCGATATCAAGCGCCCCAAGGTGGCGCTGCTCAACATCGGCACCGAGGAGCTAAAGGGCACCGACGAGCTCAAGGACGCCGCCGCCAAGCTGCGCGCCGCGCCCTCGCTGCCGCTCGAATTCACCGGCTTTATCGAAGGCGACCGGACCACGCGCGGCGAGGTCGACGTGGTCGTATCGGATGGTTTTTCGGGCAATATCTCGCTCAAGACCGCCGAGGGCACCGCGCGCTTCGTCACCGATCTGCTGCGTCGCTCGTTCCGGTCGAGCTTCCGCTCGAAGATGGGCTTCCTGCTTTCGAAGCCGGCGCTGCACCTCCTGCGCGTCCATCTCGATCCCAACAACCATAATGGCGCGGTATTCCTCGGCCTCAACGGCCTGGTCGTGAAGAGCCACGGTGGCGCGGACGCCAAGGGCGTCGCCAATGCGATCGGCCTCGCCGCCAAGCTGGTGCGCGACGACCTGACGCACCATATTGCTCAGGATCTCGCTGACTATCGCGCGGCCTCGGCCGCCGAAACCGTGGCTGCTCAATGACCGTAGACAATTCCGCCAAGACCGTCCGCCGCGCCGTCATTGCCGGCACCGGCTCCGCACTGCCGCGGCGTCGCGTGACCAACGCCGAGCTGGCCGCGACGGTCGACACTTCCGACGAGTGGATCGTCGAGCGCACCGGCATCCGCGCCCGCTACATCGCAGCCGACGACGAGACCACCGCGAGCCTCGCTACCGATGCTTCGCGTCGCGCGCTCGATGCCGCAGGCATCGATGCAAACGATATCGGCCTGATCGTGCTTGCAACCGCAACCCCAGACCAGACCTTCCCGGCGTCAGCCACCAAGGTGCAGGCCGCGCTCGGCATCAACGACTGCGTTGCCTTCGACGTGCAGGCGGTCTGCTCGGGCTTCCTCTACGCGCTGTCGGTGGCCGAGAGCATGATCCGCACCGGCACCGCCAAGGCGGCGCTGGTGATTGGCTCCGAGACCTTCAGCCGCATCCTCGACTGGGACGATCGCGCCACCTGCGTGTTGTTCGGCGACGGCGCCGGGGCGGTGGTGCTCAAGGCCGCGGACGGCCCCGCCGATCCCGCCAACAAGGCCGCACGCGGCGTACTGACCACCAGCCTCCACGCCGATGGACGCCACAACGAGCTGCTTTATGTCGACGGCGGCCCGTCGACGACGGTCACAGTCGGTAAGGTCCGCATGAAGGGCCGCGAAGTTTTCCGTCACGCCGTCACCAACCTCGCCAGCGTGCTGGGCGAAGTGCTGGGCGAGGCGGGCCTCACCCCCGCCGACATCGATTGGCTGGTGCCGCATCAGGCCAATGCCCGCATTCTCGACGCTACCGCCCGCAAGCTCGACCTCGCGCCCGATCGGGTCGTTGTGACGGTCGATGAGCATGCCAACACGTCCGCCGCCTCGGTTCCCCTGGCGCTCGACAAAGCGGTTCGCGACGGTCGCATCAAGCGGGGCGACCTGCTGGTGCTGGAGGCTATGGGCGGCGGTTTCACCTGGGGTGCCGCAGCCGTTCGCTATTGACGCCCGGCCTGCCGCAACCCCCCATTGGCGTCGGGAGCAGGCGAGGCTAATATTGCTCTTCTGTAATATGTTACCGAGGGGGAAGCCATGTCCGAGACCCAGACCTTGACGCGCGCCGATCTGAGCGATGTCATCCACCGCGAGATCGGCCTTTCGCGCGCCGACTCTGCCTCTATGGTCGAGCAGGTGCTCGCCCTGATGTGCGGAGCGATGGCCCATGGCGAGAACGTCAAGATCTCGGGTTTCGGCACCTTCGTGCTGCGCGACAAAGGCGAGCGCGTCGGTCGCAACCCCAAGACCGGCGTCGAGGTGCCGATCGCGCCACGCCGCGTGCTGACATTCCGCGCGAGCAACATGCTGCGTGATCGCATCGCCGAGGCAAGCTGACGACGGCATGGATAAATCGGACGCAGCATTCCGCACCATCGGCGAGGTTTCGGAGGAGCTCGGCGTCGCACAGCATGTGCTGCGCTACTGGGAGACACGCTTTCCCCAGTTGAAGCCGATCCAGCGCGCGGGCAACCGGCGCTACTATCGGCCCGCCGACGTGGCGCTCGTCCGCCGCATCCATGGCCTGCTCAACCGCGACGGCTATACGGTGAAGGGTGTGCAGAAGTTGCTCGCCGACAAGACGGGGACGATCGAGCCGGTCGCCCCGCCGACGCCCAAGGCCGTCGCCGTACCAAGCGCCCGGCTCCCGCTCGACGAGTTGCGTGCAATCCGCGTGCTGCTCGCCAAGGCGCTGGAAGACTGATCGGACACAGCGAGCCACCCACGGCTCCAGTCGATCAGTGCCCCGCGTCGGGACCGAGCGCCGGGTCGATATCACGCGGGCGAACGAAGCGGACGAGACGGCCCCGGCCCACCCTCACATCCGCCCAATGGTCCACGTCGAAGGTGATCTCGGCGACGCTCGCGGTCGGATATTTCTCCTCGACCGAATCGCGCGTCGCTACTTCCTCCCCGCCATGATCGGACGAGAGGTCGAGGACCAGCTCCTCTAGCCCGGGATTGTGCCCGACCAACAGGAGGCATTCGACCTCGTCGGACGCCTCGTGGACGATCTCCAGCAGGGTCGGCGCGGAGGCGAGATAGGCTCGTCGGTCCCAGCCGGGCGCCAGCCTACGGCCATAGCCGTCGAACATCGCGTCGAGCGTCTCGGCGACGCGCACCGCGGGCGACGCGATCACATGATCGAAGTGGATGCCGGCTTGGCGCATGTGCCGGCCCATAGTAGCGGCGGCGCGGCGGCCCTTGTCGTTTAGCGCGCGGTCGAAGTCGCGCACCGCGGGCTGGTCCCATCCGGACTTGGCATGACGAAAGGTGATGAGCCTCTTCACGCCGTCTCCCCGCTGGTGGTCTCGGGCGCGTGATGCCCGATCATGTCGATTGATGGAAGGCCGCTTGCGACGGATGCCACCGCTTCGTCCAGCGTCACCCGCCTTACGGACACACCTTCGGGGAAGGCATTAAGAAGCCGCGACGGTGTCGCTGCGGAAAGCAGCACGAAGCGGCCCCGGTCGTCGGCCCGCCGGATCAGCCTGCCGAAGGCCTGCGCCAGCCGCGCGCGCACCACCTCGTCGTCGTAGCGCGAGCCGCCGCCCGCCGCGCGCCGCGCCGCGTGCAGCACATTGGGGCGTGGCCAGGGCACTTGCTCCATCACCACGAGACGCAGCGAATGACCGGGCACGTCGATGCCGTCCCTGAGAGCATCGGTGCCGAGCAGCGAAGCGTGCGGATCGTCGCGGAAGATGTCGACCAGCGTTCCGGTGTCGATCGGATCGACATGTTGCGCGTAAAGCGGCAGCCCCTCGCGGGCGAGATGGTCAGCGATGCGGGCATAGACCGCCTTCAGCCGCGCGATTGCAGTGAACAGGCCGAGGGTGCCGCCCCGGCTCGCCTCGATCAGACGGGCATAGGCGTGCGCGAGTTGGGGCAAGTCGCCACGCTTGAGATCTGTGACGACAAGCACCTCAGCACTGTTCGCATAGTCGAACGGGCTCTTCGCGGCGAAGCGTTCGACGGAGGTATCGAGATGGCGGGTGCCGGCACGCGCCTCAGCCCGTGTCCAGCCGACCTGCTCACCGGCCGCGGCGCCCGTCAGTGTCGCCGAGGTGACGAGCACGCCGTGCGCCGGGGCGAGCACGGTGGCGGCGAGCGGTCGACCCGGATCGAGCCAGTGGCGGTGGAGGCCGATGTCGAATTCGCGTCCCTCGATGCGATCGACCGCCAGCCAGTCGACGAAGTCCGGGTCCGATTCACCGCCGAGCCGGCCGAGCAGCGCCAGCCAGCCCGCGATCGTTCGAGCGCGCGTGCTGAGCCCGGCCGCGGCCCCATCGATCCGCGCGCGCGCCGGCCCGTCGAGCCAGTCGGGCGCCTCCTCCACCACGGCGAGCAGCCGGCCGCCGAGTGCCACCATTGGGCGCATCAACTGTTCAAGTGCGGCCACCGCCTCACCGGCTGCCTCGATAGTAGCCCCATCGAGTGCCGCCGCCTCGGTCTCGATGCCATAGCCCGCGTCAGCCGCGGTGGCGCGGGCGAGGACGACCTGCCGAACCGCCGCCAGCAGTTTCTCGACAGGTCCCAGCGGCAGCCCCTCCCCGACGCGAGCGAGCCAGCCCTCGGCCACCAAGGCCTGCGCCGCCTGTACCACCTGATCGAGCGCCAGCGCGCCGGCCTCGTCATAGGAAACGACGTCGGCGAGCCGTGCGGATAGGCCACGACGGCGGCCCCTCGACGTCCGCTCGGGGCCGATGATCCAGCGGCGGAGCTCAATCGCCTCCTGCCCGGTCAGCGCCGCTGCGAAAGTCGAATCGGCGGCGTCGAACAGATGATGCCCCTCGTCGAACACGATCCGGCCGAGCGCCCGCCCCTCCTCGCGCCGCCGCTCGGCGAGCAGCATGACGAGCGCGTGGTTGGCGATGACGATGTCCGCCTCCTCGGCGCGGCGGACCGAATGCTCGATGAAGCAGCGGCGATAATGCGGGCAGCCGGCATAGACGCACTCGCCGCGCCGGTCGGTAAGCGCAGTGGCGCCAGCACGGCGGAATAGTGTCGGCAACCAGCCCGGCAGGTCGCCGCCGACCATGTCGCCGTCGCGGGTATAGGCCGCCCAGCGTGCGACGAGCTGCGCCAGTACTGCCGCGCGGCCCTGGAAACCGCCGAACAGCGCATCCTCGAGATTGAGCAGGCAAAGATAGTTCTCGCGACCCTTGCGCACCGCCACCTTGCGCCGCCGCTCAGCGGGATCGGGGAAGAGCCGCTCGGTCTCGCGATCGAGCTGGCGCTGCAGGGCGCGCGTGTAGGTGGAGATCCACACCGTCCCCCCGGCGCGCTCGGCCCAGAGGCCCGCGGACGCGAGATAGCCAAGCGTCTTACCAATGCCCGTACCGGCTTCCGCCAGCATCACACGCGGGCGCCCTTCGGTCATGCGCGGCCCGAAGGCCCGCGAGACGGCCGCGGCATAGGCGCGCTGGCCGGGCCGGGCCTCGGCGCCCGAGCCGGTGAGCCGGTCGAGCCGTTCGATCGCCTCCTCCTCGGGCACGGTGACGATGCGTGGAGCCGATCGCGGAGCAACCTCCTCCCATTCCGGGAGCTTGGCGAAGAGGCCGCGCTCAGTCCGATCGGGCTCGGTCATGCGCTGGATCAGCGCCGGCGCCCAGGGCCAGCGTAGGCGCTGGAGCGCGTGAGCCACGTCCCATCCGCCATGCCGCTCAGGCCAGTCCCCTTCGGCGACCGCCAGCAGCGCAGCGGCACAGGCGAGCAATGTCGCGGTGGCGGAGACGTCGTCGGTCGGCGGCTCCAGCCCCAGCGCGCGCGCCATGCCCGCCGGCGTCGGCACCGCGAAACGCGCCGGATGGATGAAGGCGAAGAGTTCGAGCAGGTCGAGCCCCGAAATCTCCGCATAACCCAGCCGCTGCCCGACCAGCGGCGCGTTGAGCAGGACCAGCGGCCGCTCGGCAGCGAGCGCAATCGCCTCGCCCCGCGCCAGTGCGCGCGTGGCTCCGCCGCGCTCCGCGAGCCAGATGCCGCCATGGGTAGCGTGGAGGGCAAGGGGCGGCAGGGGAAAGGACGTCACCGCGCCATTATATGCAGCCGCGAACGGAAGGGAAACGCAGCGACGTTCGCCAGAATCACACCGAAGTTAAAAATACACTTCAAAATTGGATCAGGGCAGCCTCGAAAGTTGAATCTTGGCGGCCGCGCCGTAAGAGCCCGTATCATGAGCGACACTCCAGCCACCGCCCCGGATCTCCGCACCGCCGCCCTCGTCAGCAAGGCTTGGCCGTACGAGGAAGCGCGCAAGCTGATGAAGCGCTGGCCGGAGGGCAAACCGGGCGATGCCGCGATGCTGTTCCAGACCGGCTATGGCCCATCGGGCCTGCCGCACATCGGCACCTTCACCGAGGTCGCCCGCACGTCGATGGTGCGCAACGCCTACGAGGAGATGACCGGCGCCGCGACCCGCCTCGTCGCATTCTCCGACGACATGGACGGGATGCGCAAGGTGCCCGGCAACCTTCCCGAACAGGAAATGCTGCACGCTCATCTTGACCAGCCGCTGTCGCGCGTGCCCGATCCTTTCGGCACGCATGAGAGCTTCGCCGCCCACAACAATGCCCGCCTGCGCAGCTTCCTTGATGCGTTCGGCTTCGATTACGAGTTCATACCCGCATCCGAGGCCTATGCCGACGGCCGCTTCGATGAGACGCTGAAATCCATCCTCCGCCATTATGACGGGATCATGGGCGTGATGCTGCCGACGCTCGGCGAGGAGCGCCGCAAGACCTATTCCCCGATTTTCCCGATTCATCCCGAGAGCGGCAAGGTGCTCCAGGTGCCGATCGAAGTGGTCGACGCCGAGGCGGGCATCATCGCCTATATTGATCCCGAGACCGGCCAGCGCCGCGAGCAATCGGTGCTGGGCGGGCTCGCCAAGGCGCAGTGGAAGGTGGACTGGGCGCTGCGCTGGGTCGCCTTCGCGGTCGATTACGAAATGGCCGGCAAGGACCTGATCGACTCTGTCATCCAGTCGGGCAAGATCGCCCGCGTCCTGGGCGCGATCCCGCCCGATGGCTTCAACTACGAGATGTTCCTGGACGAGACCGGCGCCAAGATCTCCAAGACCAAGGGCAATGGCCTCACCATCGAGGAATGGCTGACCTACGCGCCGATCGAGAGCCTCGCCTTCTACATCTATCGCGAGCCCAAAAAGGCCCGCGCGCTCAGCTTCAGCGTGATCCCGCGCGCGGTGGACGAATATTACCAGTTCCTCGCCAACTACCCGACCCAGCCTATCGAACAGAAGCTCGGCAACCCGGTCCACCACGTCCATCTGGGCCAGGTGCCGACGGTGGACATGCCGCTCACCTTCGGACTGCTGCTCAATCTCGTCAGTGTGGCGATGACCGAGGACAAGGCGCTGCTGTGGCGTTACGTCCATCGCTATTCGCCGCATGTCGGGCCGGAGACCCATCCCGAGCTCGACCGGCTGCTCGATCATGCCATTGCCTATTTCCGCGACTTCGTGGCCGCCACGCTCCAGCGCCGCGCGCCAACCGAGGCCGAAAAGGTGGCGCTACGCGATCTTGATGCCCGCTTCACCGCGTTGCCCGAGAGCGCAGATGCCGAGGCGATACAGTATGAGGTCTATGAGGCCGGCAAGGCCGCCGGCTTCGAGCCGCTGCGCGACTGGTTCAAGACGCTCTACGAGACGCTGCTCGGCTCGTCGCAGGGGCCGCGCATGGGTAGCTTCGCCGCGCTCTATGGCCTCGCCGAGACGCGCCAGCTGATCGCCGACGCGCTGGCGCGGGAAGCCTGACGAACCAAATTCGCGCCGATGCGTTCATAGATTGATCTGTCCCTTTCCGACCGGCGATGCACCCTCTTCTGCGCATTGATTGGCCGTGGACGCGGGGCCCCCGGTCAGCCGCTATTCACGTCAGGCCGGCTCTTAGGAAGAGGTCATGCCTTCATTCTTCCGCGGCGCCGCCGCGATCGCCCTTGTCGTCACACTCGCAGGAAGCGCGCAGGCCGAAGCTCCGCGCGAAACGCTGATCCGCGCCGCCTTCGCTACCCACGACAGGGCACAGGCGCTGACACTCGTGAACGAGGCGATCGGCGAGGCCAAGACGCTGCTGGTTCAGCATCCGGGCGACCGTGAGGCCCAGTTTCAGCAGGCACTGGGAATCGGCTATCGCGGCCAGCTCACCCGTTCGCCTTCCGACGCCAAGGCCGCGCACCGCGCGCTGGCCGTAATCGCAGCGGCCTACCCCGCCGATGCCGAGGTGCAGATGGCGATGGCCGGCTGGCACCTGACGGCGGTGGGCGACCTCGGCAACTTCCTCGCCCGCGCCCTGCTAGGAGCCAGCCGCGACCAGGGGCTGGCGGCGCTCGACCGGGCGGTCGGGATGGGTGGCGACCGCGCCTTCTTCCCGGGCTACGCGGCGCTGATCCGCATCAAGCTCGATTCGTCGGATACTGCGACTGCGCTCCATCTCGCGCAGCGCGCGGCGGCGGCCCAGGCCCCCGGCGCAATCGACCGCGTGATGCAGCGCGCTGCGATCCGGCTAATCCCACCGCTCCTGGCGGGCGACGGCACCGGTGCGTCGCGCATTGCCCGCCAGCTTCTGCCCTTCGGAACGCTGAGCTGAAGCGGGCGGGAGACGCGCCCCGCCCGCGTCCCCTCACCTCTTCTGGCTGGTGATCCAGTCGTCGATCTTCTTCTCTAACACCGTCATCGGCAGCGCGCCGGTATCGAGCACCTGCGCATGGAAGGCGCGCGGATCGAACTTCGTACCCAACGCCGCTTTGGCCTTGGCCTTTTCCCGGAGGATGGTGAGCTGCCCGACCTTGTAGGCCAGCGCCTGGCCCGGGATGGCGATGTAGCGCTCGACCTCGGCGGTTACGTCCGCCTTCCCCATCGCCGAATGGGTGGTCATATATTCGATCGCCTGGTCGCGCGTCCAACCCATAGAGTGGATGCCGGAATCGACGACGAGACGCATCGCACGCAACATCTCGTCATTCAGCCCACCGAAGCGCTCGTAGGGATCGGTCTCCATGCCGAGGTCCGGCCACAGCGTCTCGGCGTAGAGTGCCCAGCCCTCGACAAAGGCGGTGTTGCCGCCGAAACGCATGAAGTTGGGGAGCTTGTCGTTCTCCTGGGCAAGGCTGATCTGGAAGTGATGTCCAGGCACCGCCTCGTGCAGATAGAGCGTCTCCATATCCCAGGTGAAGCGCGTCGGCAGGTCATAGCCGTTGTAATAGAACACACCCGGGCGCGTGCCGTCGGCCGAGCCCTGCATATACTCGCCGCCGGCCGAACTCTTCTCCTTGTAGGCGGGCTCGGGGCGGATCTCGAGCGAGGTCTTAGGCACTAGCGAGAATTGTTCCGGGATACGCTTGTCGATCTTGGCACCCAGCTCGCGATAGCGCGTCTCGAGCCACTGGCGCGAGGGTGGCGCGAAGCGCGGATCGGTCGTCATGAACTGGAAGAAGGCGTGGAGGTCGCCCTTGAAACCGACCTGATCCTTGATCGTCTCCATTTGCTTGGTGATACGCGCAACTTCGTCGAGGCCGAGCTGGTGTACTTCGGCCGCCGTTTTGGGCAGCGTCGTGTTCTGCTCGATCAAGTAGCGATAATAAGCGTCGCCGCCGGGCATCCCGCCAAGCCCGACCGTGTCGCGCGCGCGCGGCAGATATTCGGTCTTGAGGAAGGCGAGCAGCTTCGCATTGGCGGGCATCAGCTGGTCGCGGATCGCGGCGGTGTAGGCCGCCTTCAGCCGCGCCTGCTCGGCCGCCGGCATGTCGGCCGGGAAGCTCTTGACCGCGCCGTAATAGGGCGAACCCTCGACGCCGTTGGCGGCCTGGAGGGTGAGTTCGTCAATCATGTTGTTGACGACCAGCTTGGGCTCCACCAGCCCGGCGGCCATGCCCTGCCGAAAGCGCGCGATGATTTCGTCGATCAGCTGCGGATATTGCGCGTGGCGCTTCAGCCCGTCCTCATAATCCTTGACCGTCTTGAACGGTGCCGCGCCCTGCCCCGAGGAGAGATCCGCATAATCGAGGTGCAGGCCATAAAAATGATTGATCGGCATCGCCCTGGCGACCTTGAGCAGATCGGGCCGATAGCCCTCTAGATCGATCTCGGTCGACCGCTTGAATACGTCATAGGCGATCTTGTTGGTCGGTGAGAGTGCGGCGCGCGGGATTGCCGCCAGCTTCTTCAGCGCATCCTCGTCGGCCGCCTTCTCCGCGGTCATGTGCGCATCGGAATAGGGATCGCCGAGCTGGTCGGCGTAGCGCAGATCACCTCGGTAGAGCGCCTGGAGCGGGTTGCGCTTGAGCGCGGCCTCGTCGGTAGCGCTGAACAGCTGCCGAAGACGGGCATCGGCATCGCGCGCCGCCGGCGCGGCATGGGCCATTTGCGTGCGAGGCGCGGCATGGGCCGCGGCTGGCAGCAGTGCCGCGGCAAGCAGAAAGACACGTAGAGGAGAAGCCACGGGCATGAAAAAGCCTCCGCGATCAGATGGATCGCGGAGGCTTATCGATCGGGCGTCAGCCCGGCAAGCGATGCGGCTTAGTAAAAGAAGCCGCCATAGACATTCACGACGCGGCCCGAGCGTGTGTCGACCAGCACCACGTCATTGCCGTAGCGGACCCAACGCTGATAGCCGACGACCGGCGGCAGGCGATAGCGGACCGGATCTATCCAGTAGCGGCGATTATAGAACACCGGCTCGAAGCGGTAGCCGGCCGCGACCGGGCGATAGCGCCAGCCGGCCCGCGGACCGACATAGCGCGGACCACGAAAGGCCTCGGGGTGCGCACGGCGGTAGTCACGCCAGTCATCGCGGCGCTCGCGGCGATCGTCGCGCAACTCGTGGCGCGCATCACGGATATCGTCGCGATCGCCCCTGGCATAGGCACGGTCCAATTCGCGCTGGTCATGGCGGAGCTCGCGCTGATCGTGGCGCACTTCGCCATAGGACTGCGCCATGGCGGCGGCCGGTAGCACCGTGGCGGCGAGCGCGGAAGCAAGAATAAGCTTACGCATGGTCAATATCCCTCTCTGCTTAGAGCGCGACGGAAGTTACGTCGCACTACCGGAGACGTTATTGCCACTCCCAGCCTGAACGACGCCGGAATGATATCTTTATCTTCAATTCATGTTGGACTGTTGTCGTTTTGACTACCCAACACAGGGAGAGCGCTTTGGATAACGCAAGCCCGGCGCAGGAGTTCCTTGCGCCGGGCCTGCTTGCCGTCGAGCTGGCCCTTACCAGAAGAAGTCCGGAATCTCGTCGATCACGAAGCCGGTCTCGACATCCACCAGCAGGGCGTCATTGAAGTAGCGCACCCAGCGATAGGGCCCGTAGGCCGGTGGCAGGCGATAATACCAAGGATCCGAGATCCAGTAGGACGAGGCAAAGAGGATCGGATCTAGCCGCACGCCTACGTCATAGCGACGATACCCCCAGCCATAGCCGTGCGGCGGCCGGTAGCGGCCGACATGATAGATGTCGCGATGGTTGTCGCGCCACCCACGCCAGTCGTAGCGGCGATCGTCCCGCCAATCGTGGTTCCAGTCTCGACCGTGGCCGCCGCGATCCCAGTTGCCGCCGGGGCGACCATAATCCCCTCCGCCGCCCGGGCGTCCAGCGTTCCAACCGCCGGGGCGGCCATGATCCCAGCCGCCAGAGGCGTGGTCGTTACCGCCGCCGGGGCGACCATAGTCCCCACCGCCGCCCGGGCGCCCCGGGTTCCAGCCGCCCGGGCGGCCATGATCCCAGCCACCAGAGGCGTGGTCGTTGCCGCCGCCTGGGCGCCCATCCCAACGACCATCCGGCCGGCCATGATCGCCACGGTCGCCCGCCCACAGGCCCTCGCGCGGGCGCACGCCGCCGGGCGCCCCGCCGCCGGGCTGGTTGTGCCATGTCACGTTCGGCTGGCCGTGGTCGTTGCCGGGCCGGCCATCATGACCGAAGCCACCACCCTGCGGACGACCCGGCTGCATCGGTTGCTGTGGCTGCGGCGGTTGCGCCTGGGGGGCCTGACCCGGCGCCGGCCCGGGGCGTTGCCAGCCGCCGCCATTGCCCGGCCGGCCCTGGTGATCGCCACCATCCTGGTGACCACCGTCGCGATGCCAGCCGCCATGATCCCGATCCTGCGCGAGCGCCGGCGCCGCCGCGGCGGATGCCAGCAGCAGCGCGGAAATCATCAGTCGCATCCCACTCCACCTTCCATATCGATCGGGCGCCAGATGCGCCCTTCCGTGACGCTTATGCAACGGCCCGGCTGACGCGGCGCTGAACCCGTCCGTCAGCCACCAGAAAGGTTCGCTTCGGGCGACGACATCGAGGCGATGAAGGCCTCGGCGGCGCGGCTGCGATGCCGTTCGCGATGAGCGACCATAGTGAAGGCGCGCTCAGGTAGGTCGTGATCCAGCCTGGCGACATAGCCGGCCGCGAGACGGGGCGCCGCTGCGATATCGGAGGCGGCGGCGATCAGGCCGCCCGCCTCGACGGCCGCTAACACCGCGCCGTTGGAAGGCAGCTCAAGCCGTATGTCGAGGTCGTCGAACGTGATACCGAGTGCGCCCATTGCCGCGGCGAAATGGGCGCGTGTGCCCGATCCGGGCTCGCGCAGCACCCAGCCGGCCGCCCGCAGCGACACACGATCAATTCGCCGCCCCAGCAGGGAATGGCCGGGCGCCACATAGAGCCCCAACCGGTCGCCTCCCACCCGCACGGCCCGAAGATGCGGATCGTCGACCGGTCCCTCGACGAACGCAAGGTCTGCCTCTCCCGCCAGCACTGCTGCCACCGCCTGCGCGGTGTTGCCTACGCTGAGCGGCATGCGGATGCCAGGATGAAGGCCGACAAAGCGCGCCATCCGCGCCGGCAACCAGTAGCTCGCCACCGTCTGGCTGGCCGCGACCCGCAGCGCGCCCCGCCTGAGTCCGGCGAGATCGTCAAGCATCCTCTGTGCGGCCTCCGCGCGCGCCAGCACAGCCTGAGCTTCGGGCAGGAAAGCACGTCCCGCGTCCGACAGCGAGATGCCCCGCCCCACCCGGTCGAACAGCCGCGTCGCGTGGCGCTCCTCGAGCGCAGCGACAGCGGCGCTGACCGCCGGCTGTGTCAGGCGAAGCATCTCTGCCGCGCGCGTCATGCTGCGTCGCTCTGCCACCGCCACGAAGATGCGAAGCTGCTCCAACGTCACGGATTCATTCCTATTGTTTATGGATTAGACATTATCAATCGATTGGATTTGTGTCGATGGCAGGCGCACTCCTCACCGCATGGCTACGACACTCTCCCCCGCATCACCCCTCCCGGCGACACTGGTCGGTCGGGCCGTGGCAGTGGTTCCGGGCCTGACGCTATCAATCGCCGTGGCGCTGGCCGCCCTCATCACCCAGCGAATAGAGGTGGCATTGACCGGCCGCGCCTGGCTCGAGGCGCTGGTTCTCGCGATCCTAATCGGTACCGTCGTGCGGACTGTCTGGGCACCGAGCGACCGCTGGCATGCCGGAATACATTTTTCCTCGAAGATCCTACTGGAACTCGCGGTCACGCTGCTGGGTGCTACCATCAGCCTCGGCGCGATCGTCGGCGCGGGCGCGTACTTGATGGCGGGGATCGTGGCCACCGTCGCCATCGCCATCAGCGCCAGCTTCGCGCTCGGCCGGTTGTTCGGACTCCCTCGCAAGCTTGCGATGCTGATCGCCTGTGGCAACGCGATCTGCGGCAATTCCGCCATCGCCGCCGTCGCGCCGGTGATCGATGCCGAAAGCGACGATGTCGCCGCCTCCATCGCCTTCACGGCCGTACTGGGCATTGTGGTGGTGCTGGCCATCCCCTTCCTTGCGGCAGTGCTCGGGCTCGGCGTCCACGCCGGTGGTGCGTTGGCGGGGCTGACCGTCTATGCGGTGCCGCAGGTGCTCGCTGCCGCCGCCCCGCTCGGCATCGTCGCGGTGCAGCTCGGCACGCTCGTGAAGCTGGTGCGCGTGCTGATGCTGGGGCCGGTCGTGCTCGGGCTGTCGCTCATCATGGCGAAGCGTCAAGGCCGGATGCATAGCATGGCGGGCCAGGGTCTCGGCACGCTGGTAACCCGCTTCGTGCCCTGGTTCATCCTCGCCTTCCTGGCGCTGGCCACGCTCCGCTCGCTCGGGCTGCTGCCGAACGCGCTGGCGGGGGAAGCCAACACGCTCGCCGGGCTTCTGACGGTGGTCTCGATGGCGGCGCTCGGTCTGGGTGTCGATCTGCGGAGCGTCGCCGCCGCCGGCCCGCGCGTCACCGCCGTGGTGACGCTGTCTCTCCTGATCCTGGGGGGCGTTGCTCTAGTCGTAATCCGCCTTGCCGGGCTAACCTGATTGGCGCTAGCGGCGAACGGGCGAGGGCAGTACCGGCGTCAACGCCGGTACTGCCCTCGCCGCATCTGCGGGATCGATGCCGGGCGGCGGGACCGCCAGGATCGCCTCCTCCCCCCGCGCCGCGTGGGCGGCCCGGTGGATCGCCCGAACAAGGCGCGGCTGCACGCCACAACGACAGAGAGATGTAATTGCAGCGGCGATCTCGGCATCGGACGGATCGGGGTTGGTGCCGATCAGTGCCGCGGCGGCCATGACGATGCCGGACGTGCAGAAGCCGCACTGCACCGCGCCTTCCGCTGCCAGCGCCTGCTGCACCGGATGGCCGCGGTCGCGCGACAGCGCTTCGATGGTGGTAACGAACGTGCCCTCGGCCTGTGCGATGCTGACGCGGCAGGCGCGCGCAGCCTTGCCGTCGACATGCACGGTACAGGCGCCGCACTCCCCGGTGCCGCATCCATATTTGGTGCCGGTGAGATTGGAGACATCGCGGAGCGCGAATAGCAGCGGCGTCTCCGGTGCGAGGCGGTATCGCACCGGCTGGCCATTCACGGTGAGTGCGGTCACTCCTTCTTGCCCGCCAGTGCGCGCGCCGCGTCGAGCAGCTCGACGGGGAGCATCGCGATCACCGTGCTGTTATGTTCGACGCCGATCTCGGACAGTGTCTGAAGCCGCCGCAGCTCGAGCGCGCCGGGACTGGTGGCGATGGTACTGGCGGCATCGGCCAACTTCTGCGCGGCCTCCTGCTCGCCCTCTGCCTTGATGATGCGTGCGCGCTTCTCGCGGATAGCCTCGGCCTCGCGGCCAATTGCGCGCTGCATGTTCTCGGGTATGTCGAGATCCTTGAGCTCGACCGCATCGACCGCCACGCCCCATTGCTCGACCGCGCGCGTGAGCATCCCCATCAACCGCTGGTTGATGACGGCGCGATCCTTGAGCAGTTGGTCGAGATCCGACTGGCCGATCGCGTCGCGCAAGCCCGTCTCGGCCGCTTGGAGTACGGCGCGCTGCCATGCCTCGACAACGGTGACGACGCGCACCGGGTTGATCGCGCGAAACCAAAGCACCGCGTTAACCCGCACCGCGACGCCATCACGCGTCACCGTCTCCTGCGTCTCCAGCGCGATGGTAACGGTGCGCGTGTCGATGCGGGTGGCGCGGTCGACGAAGGGGATCAGCCAGTACCAGCCCGGCCCCTTGGGCTCGACAACACGGCCAAGGCGAAAGACAACTGCTCGCTCATATTCCTGATTGATTCCGAACGTCTTCAGCGCGGCGACGATCAGGAAGAAAAGCGGAATGGCGAGAAGACCCAGCATGGCCATGACGAATACGCCCCTCGATACGCGGCTCGGAGCCGCAACCCTCAGGCTAGAGCAAATCGAGCGCGGGGTGAATCGAAAGAGAAGCAACGAGCCACCATTCCACGTGGCCGACGAATAACCCTATCCGCAAAACGAAAAGGGCCGACCCGCGCTCGTTGGCGCGGGCCGACCCTTCGGCATCCCCCTCCCGGGAATCTTACTCGTGAACGGGCGTCAGGTTCACGGCGGCATACTTGCCGCGACGATCGACCTCAAGTTCGAACTCGAGACGGTCACCCTCGTTGAGCGAGGTCATGCCCGCACGCTCAACCGCCGAGATGTGCACGAATGCATCCGGCTGGCCGTCATCACGCTGGATGAAGCCGAAACCCTTCATCGGGTTGAAGAACTTCACGGTACCGGAAGCCTTCTCGCCGGTGAGCTGACGGGCCGGAGCGCGCGGTGCCTCGGTGACCGGGAGCGCCTCGCCCTCGATCTTCAGGTCCGACGCCGAGACGCGGCCGCCGCGATCGACGAGCGTGAAGGCCAGCGTCTGGCCCTCGGCCAGGCCGGTGAGGCCTGCCTGCTCGACCGCCGAGATGTGCACGAACACATCCTCACCGCCATCGTCACGGACGATGAAGCCGAAACCCTTCTGGCCGTTGAAGAACTTCACGGTGCCCTTGGCTTCGCCAATCACCTGGGCGGGCATACCGCCACCGCCGCCGCCGAAGCCGCCACCACGACCGCCGCCGAAGCCGCCACCGCCGCCGCCGAAGCGACCACCGCCGCCACCGCCGCCGAAGCCGCCACCGCCGCCGAAGCGACCGCCGCCACCGCTGCCGCCACCGCCGAAGCGGTCACCGCCACCACCGAAGCGGTCACCGCCACCACCGAAGCGATCACCACCGCCGAAGCCGCCACCGTAGCCACCGCCAAAATCGTCGCCGCCGAAGCCGTCGCGCTTGTCCTTGCCGCGCTGCCCGCGCCGCCCACGATCGAAACTCATGCTGGAATAATCTTTCCCGGGT
>OUNM010175171.1_pt1 | contig 39040 bp, 32 predicted proteins | sample 1769961 | NCBI WGS metagenome assembly OUNM01 (sample SAMEA3914820, study PRJEB12502) | metagenome | biome: forest; material: soil | place: USA | collected 2012-03-12 | depth 0.3 m | reverse complement strand
GGCGGCGACAATGCGCTGCCCCGCGGCGGCATTCCCACGCTTACCCATGAAGGCGCCGCCCACGCCTGCACGGTGGACTCGGCGAGCAAGTTCTCGTGCCAGGTACTGGCATCGACCGAGGATACCTGGAGTCGGATCTTTCAGCAGCAGGGGCAACAATACACGCCGGCCGGGCTGATCTTTTACAGTCGCAACGGCCTGTCCGGCTGCGGCGCAGCACAATCGGCGATGGGACCCTTCTACTGCCCCAACGACAAGCGCATCTATCTCGACACGACGTTCTACAATGAGCTCAAGAGCCGCTTCGGCGCGCCGGGCGACTTCGCGCAGGCCTATGTGATCGCGCACGAGGTCGGGCACCATGTTCAGGATCTGCTCGGTATCCTCCCTAAGGTAACCGAGCAGCAGCACGCGGTCAGCGCTAGCGAGGCGAACGCTCTCCAGGTGCGCGTTGAACTCCAGGCCGATTGCTTCGCGGGCGTCTGGGCGGCAAACAACCGCGATCGCCTCGATCCGGGTGATGTCGAGGAGGGCATGAAGGCGGCCCACGCGATCGGCGACGATACGCTCCAGCAGGAGGCGCAGGGTCGCGTCGTGCCCGACAGCTTCACCCACGGCACATCAGCGCAGCGTATGGAATGGCTGAAGAAGGGCATGGATTCTGGCGATCCCAGCCAGTGCAACACCTTCGCCGCAGCCGCCGACGCCTGATCGCCGCACGGTTTTGGCCGCGTGGCGTTTCCTGCCGCCTCCACCTAGATCATGATGGATGCGCCGGCGCGCCCCTCCGCCGGCCCCGGCGAGGAGGACCGTCATGGACTATGGCAAGCTCGGAAATACCGGCCTCGACATATCGCGCCTCTGCCTCGGCTGCATGACCTTTGGCGAGCCCTTCAGCGGCCACCACGAATGGACTCTCGACGAGGAGAAGAGCCGCCCCATCATCCGCCAGGCGGTGGAGGCCGGAATCAACTTCTTCGACACCGCCAACGTCTATTCGGACGGAACGTCGGAAGAGATTGTCGGCCGCGCACTCAAGGAATTCACGCGCCGCGACGAGGTGGTGATCGCCACCAAGGTCCATGGTCGTATGCGCCCGGGCCCGAACGGCGCCGGCCTGTCGCGCAAGGCGATCCTACAGGAGATCGACGCCAGCCTCACCCGGCTCGGCACCGACTATGTCGACCTCTACCAAATTCACCGCTTCGACTATGACGTGCCGATCGAGGAGACGCTGGAGGCGCTCCACGACGTCGTGAAGGCCGGCAAAGCGCGTTACATCGGCGCCTCGTCGATGTACGCTTGGCAGTTCGCGACGATGCTGCACGTCGCCGAGAAGCATGGTTGGACGCGCTTTGTCACCATGCAGAACCACCTCAACCTGCTCTATCGCGAGGAGGAGCGCGAGATGCTGCCTTTGTGCATGGCAGAGGGCATCGGCGTCATCCCATGGAGCCCGCTGGCGCGCGGCCGCCTCACCCGCCCGTGGGACCAGACCACCGAGCGTTCCGAAACCGATCTATTCGGCCGCACGCTCTACCAGCGCACCGCCGAGGCGGACCGCAGGATCGTCGAGCGCGTCGCCGAGATCGCCGCCGAACGCGAGGTGCCACCCGCGCAGGTGGCGCTCGCCTGGATGCTGGCCAAGGAAGAGGTGTCCGCGCCGATCGTCGGCGCTTCCAAGCCCCATCATCTCGACGACGCGACGGCCGCGCTCGAGCTGCCTCTGACCGACAAAGAGATCGCGCGGCTGGAAGAGCCGTATGTCCCCCACGAGGTGGTCGGCTTCCAATAGGCGGAAGACGGGCGGTGGGGCGGGTTATCCACAGAACCATGACGTCATTCGACCAATGGCTAAAGTGATCGGCGACTCATCGATTGGTAAAGCTCCTGTCACCAGCCTCGGGGGAGGCAGGCTGATCGACATGATCGTGTAGCGTCTCACTGCCGCGGGGCTGGTGGCGAGTGTTCAGATCGATGCGGAATATCGATCCGCGCCGTAATGCCTGGCGTTCCGGGGTGACGGGTGTCCGCACCCGTCACCCCACCGCCGTTCGGCGTCGTTCAGCCCGACACGCGGCCCACGTCGATGGCAGCCGTCAGTGCCTGGAGCACCGCGCCGCCGCGCAGTCGTGCAGGATCGACATGGCCGGCGTAGAGTAGTCCGATCTCGCGCTCCGCCTTGAAATCGACGAGCCGCGGACGCGCCACACCCTTCGCGCGGAAGCTCTCGGGCATGACCGTGATGCCAAGCCCCGCGCGCACCAACACCAGCGCGCGTTCGTCGCTTGTGGTGCGCGCCGCGAAGAAGGGGCGCACGCCACGCGCGGTAAAGTGGCGGCTGGTCTCGGCCAACACCTCGCACTGGCGGCGGACGATCATCGTGTTGTCCGCCAGCTCCTCCGCCGCGATCTCCTCGCGCGCGGCGAGCGGATGCGTCGCGGGCAACGCCAGCGCATAGCCCTCGTGAAACAGCGGCTCGGCGAAGAAGCGGTCCTGATCGCGACGCATCAGACTCAACGCGACGTCAATCCGCCCGCGCGCCAGCCGTTCGAGGAGGTCGCGCTCGCGCCCCTCGACCAGCTCGACGCGCTCGCCGGAGGGATCGAGCCGCGCCAGAAAATCCTCGATCCACTCGCCGGGCAACGTCGGCAGCAGCCCGAGCCGCACCACCGCCTGCGTCGTCGTGCCGCGTACTTCGCGCTCGGCGATCGCGAACTCCGCCTCGATACGCCGCGCATGGCCGGCGAGCCGCACGCCGGCCTCGGTCAGCTCGACGCGGCGATTGGTGCGGTGGAAGAGTGCGCGGCCGATCGCGCGCTCCAGTTTGGCGATGCCGACCGACAGCGTCGGCTGCGACACGTTGCACGCCGCCGCCGCCTTGGAGAAATTGCCCTGGTCGATCACACTCAGAAAATAGCGCAGAAGATAACGGTCGATCATAGACCGCATCTATGATGTTCCCGAACGGCTTTCAATTTTCCTCGGGGCATCGGCTGCGCTATCAAGCCGACAAAATTTCCGGAGAGGCTTGATGCACCAGTTCGACTTCGCGCTCGGCGAGATGGCGGACACGATCCGCGACACCACCCAGCGCTTCGCTACCGACCGGATCGCCCCGATCGCCGCCAAAATCGACGCCGAGGACAGCTTCCCGCGCGAACTCTGGCCCGAAATGGGCGCGCTCGGCCTCCACGGCATCACCGTCGAGGAGGAATATGGCGGGCTCGGCCTCGGCTATCTCGAGCATGTCATCGCGTGCGAGGAGGTGAGCCGGGCCTCGGCCTCGGTCGGACTCTCCTACGGCGCGCACTCTAACCTCTGCGTCAACCAGATCCGTCGCTGGGGTAATCCTGAGCAGAAGGCGAAATATCTGCCCAAGCTCATCTCCGGCGAGCATGTCGGCAGCCTTGCCATGTCGGAGGCGGGCGCCGGTTCCGACGTGGTCGGCATGAAGCTGCGCGCCGACAAGGTGGAGGGCGGCTGGCGCCTCAACGGCACCAAATTCTGGATCACCAACGCGCCCTATGCCGATACGCTGGTGGTCTATGCCAAGACGACGCCCGACGCGGGATCGCGTGGCATCACCGCCTTCCTGATCGAGAAGGACTTCGAAGGTTTCTCGATCGGCCAGAAGATCGACAAAATGGGTATGCGCGGCTCGCCCACCGCCGAGCTGGTGTTCGACGACTGCTACGTCCCCGACGAGAATGTCATGGGACCGACGAACGGTGGCGTCGGCGTGCTGATGAGCGGCCTCGATTATGAGCGAGTAGTACTCTCCGGCATCCAACTCGGCATCATGCAGGCCTGCCTCGATGTCGTCGTGCCTTTTGTCCGCGAGCGCAAGCAGTTCGGCAAGGCCATCGGCTCCTTCCAGCTGATGCAGGGCAAGGTGGCCGACATGTATGTCGCGCTGAATTCGGCGCGTACCTATTCCTATGCCGTGGCCAAGGCCTGCGACGCCGGCCAGACCACTCGCTTCGATGCGGCGGGCGCGATTCTGCTCGCGTCCGAGAATGCGGTGAAGGTCGCCAACGAGGCAATCCAGGCGCTGGGCGGCGCCGGCTACACCAAGGACTGGCCGGTCGAGCGCTACGCCCGCGACGCTAAGTTGCTCGACATCGGCGCCGGCACCAACGAGGTGCGTCGCATGCTGATCGGCCGCGAGCTGATCGGCGCATGAGCGGGCCAGTCCTCCCAACGCTCGCAGATCCCTCCTCGGAGGATTTCCGCCGCCGCGACGCCCACAATCGCGCGCTCGCGGACAAGTTGCGGGCCGACGTGGCGCACGCCGCGCTCGGCGGATCGGAGGCTTCGCGCACCAAGCATGTGTCGCGCGGTAAACTGCTGCCGCGCGACCGCGTCGGCCATCTGCTCGATCCGGGCGCGCCTTTCCTCGAGATCGGCCAGCTGGCCGCGCATGGCCTCTATCGGGGCGAGGTGCCCGGTGCGGGCATGATCGCCGGCATCGGCCGCGTCTCGGGCCGGATGTGCATGATCGTCTGCAACGACGCGACGGTGAAGGGCGGCACCTATTACCCGCTCACCGTCAAGAAGCACCTGCGCGCGCAGGAGATCGCGCGGGAGAACCGGCTGCCCTGCATCTATCTGGTCGATTCCGGCGGCGCCAACCTGCCGCACCAGGCCGAGGTCTTCCCCGACAAGGAGCATTTCGGCCGCATCTTCTTCAACCAGGCGCAAATGTCGGCGGAAGGCATTCCCCAGATCGCCTGCGTGATGGGAAGCTGCACGGCCGGCGGCGCCTATGTGCCGGCGATGTCCGACGAGACGGTGATCGTCCGCAATCAGGGCACTATTTTCCTCGCGGGCCCGCCGCTGGTGAAGGCGGCGACCGGCGAGGTGATCTCGGCCGAGGATCTGGGCGGCGGCGACCTCCATGCGCGCAAGTCCGGCGTGGTCGATCACTTGGCCGAGAATGACGAACATGCGCTCACCATCGTGCGCGACATCGTCGCGACCCTGCCAGCGGATCGCACCCCCGACATCGCGCTCAAGGAACCGCGCCCGCCCAAACATGACCCGGCCGAGCTCTATGGCATCGTGCCGCGCGACGTGCGCGCGCCCTATGACGTCCACGAGGTGATCGCGCGGATCGTCGACGGGTCGGAATTCCACGAGTTCAAGGGGCTTTACGGCACCACGCTCGTCTGCGGCTTCGCGCATATCTGGGGCATGCCGGTGGCGATCCTCGCCAACAACGGCGTGCTCTTCTCCGAAGCCGCCGTGAAGGGCGCGCACTTCATCGAACTCGCCTGCCAGCGACGTATCCCGCTACTGTTCCTCCAGAACATCTCGGGCTTCATGGTTGGCGGCAGATATGAGGCCGAGGGCATTGCCAAGCATGGCGCCAAGCTGGTGACCGCGGTCGCCACCGCCTCCGTCCCCAAGATCACCATGCTGATCGGCGGCAGCTTCGGCGCCGGCAATTATGGCATGGCAGGCCGCGCCTATTCGCCGCGCTTCCTGTTCTCGTGGCCCAACAGCCGAATCTCGGTGATGGGCGGCGAGCAGGCAGCGTCGGTGCTGGCGACGGTCCACCGCGACGCGGACAAGTGGACGCCGGAGGAGGCCGAAGCCTTCAAGGCCCCGATCCGCCAGAAGTACGAAGACGAGGGCAGCCCCTGGAACGCCACTGCGCATCTGTGGGACGACGGCATTGTCGATCCCGTCCAGACCCGCGACGTGCTGGGGCTCAGTCTCGCCGCCTGCTTGAACGCCCCCATCGCCGAGCGCCCTGCGTTCGGCGTGTTCCGGATGTAATGCGATGCTGAAATCCCTCCTCATCGCCAATCGCGGCGAGATCGCCTGCCGGATCATCCGCACCGCACGCACGCTCGGCATCCGCACCGTCGCGGTTTATTCGGACGCCGATGCCCACGCTCTCCATGTCCGCATGGCGGACGAGGCGGTCGCCATCGGACCGGCGCCGGCGCGCGAAAGCTATCTGGTCGGCGAACGCATCATCGCCGCCGCCAAGGAAACGGGCGCCGAGGCGATCCACCCCGGCTACGGCTTCCTCTCGGAAAATGCCGATTTCGCGGAGGCCGTGATCGCGGCGGGGATCGTCTGGGTCGGCCCGAAGCCCGCCAGCATCCGCGCCATGGGCCTCAAGGATGCCGCCAAGAAACTGATGCAGGACGCCGGTGTCCCCACTACGCCCGGCTATCTGGGGGCGGACCAGCGCCCCGATCATCTAAAGAGCGAAGCCGATGCGATCGGCTATCCGGTGCTGATCAAGGCGGTCGCCGGCGGCGGCGGCAAGGGGATGCGCAAGGTGGACGCGTCCGCCGACTTCCTCGACGCGCTCACCTCCTGCCAGCGCGAGGCGGCGTCCTCGTTCGGCGACGAGCGCGTGCTGATCGAGAAGTACATCCTGTCGCCCCGCCACATCGAGGTGCAGGTGTTCGGCGACAGTCACGGACATGTCGTCCACCTATTCGAGCGCGACTGCTCACTCCAGCGCCGCCACCAGAAGGTGATCGAGGAGGCCCCCGCCCCCGGCATGGACGAGGCAACGCGCGCGGCGGTATGCGGGGCGGCCGTCAAGGCGGCGAAGGCGGTCGACTATGTCGGCGCCGGCACCATCGAGTTCATTGCCGATGCGTCCGAGGGTCTCCGCGCCGACCGCATCTGGTTCATGGAGATGAACACGCGCCTCCAGGTCGAGCATCCGGTAACGGAGGCGATCACGGGGCAGGATCTGGTCGAGTGGCAGCTCCGCGTCGCCTCCGGCGACCCACTGCCGAAGAAGCAGCACGAGCTGTCGATCGATGGCTGGGCGATGGAAGCGCGCATCTATGCGGAGGACCCGGCCAAGGGGTTCCTGCCCTCGATCGGGCCGCTCACGATTTATCGCGGTTGGGACGATGTTCGCGTGGATAGCGGCGTCGAGGAGGGCGGTCAGGTTACGCCCTTCTACGATCCGATGATCGCCAAGCTAATTGCCCATGAGCCGACCCGGGCCGCGGCAGTCGAAATGCTCGCCGAGGCCTGTGCCGCCACCGACATCTGGCCGGTCAAGACCAACGCCCCCTTCCTGTGGCGCGCGCTTGACCATGAAGAGTTCCGCGCCGGCCGTATCGACACCGGCTTCATCGAGCGCCACGGCGACACGCTGCTGCCGCCCGTCGAGCCGACCGAAGACATGGTGCTGCAGGCCGCCGCCGCGATCGCGGTACAGGAATATCATGGCGAGCCGACGCTGGTGGACGCGGTCGACGGCAGCCTGCTCGCCAAGCCCGAGCGCGGCAGCGTGTGGCGGTCACTGGTGGGCTTCCGCGCGAATGCCGAGGGAGATCGCCGCATCCGCGTCGAGATCGACGGCAAGCCTTTCGAGGCTGAGCTGCCGCAGGACTGGGAGAAGGCGCCGGTGATCGGCGAGCCGGTCGACGGCGGCGTGGTGATCAACGACGACGGCCTCTCCTTCCTCGCCAGCGTGCCGCGCTATCATGGCGACACCGCGGGCGTGTCCGACGGCGCGCTGACCGCCCCGATGCCCGGCCGCGTCGTGTCGGTGGAGGTGACCGTTGGCGAGACGGTCGCCAAGGGCCAGCGCGTTGTGGTGATAGAGGCGATGAAGATGGAGCAGGCGTTGATCGCCCCCTTCGACGGCATCGTCGCCGAGCTTGGTCCCGTCGCTGGCGCGCAGGTTACCGAGGGCACGCTGCTCGCCCGGATCGAGGCGGAGGAAAAGGCCTAATGAGCGGACGCTATTTCGACGAATGGCAGGTAGGCGAGCGGATCGAGCATCCGATCCGCCGCACCGTCACGGAGACGGACAATCTCCTGTTCTCGACGATGACGCACAACCCGCAGCCGCTGCACCTCGATGCCGAGGCGGCGAAGGCGAGCGAGTTCGGCCAGATCCTCGTCAACGGCACCTTCTCCTTCTCGCTGATGGTGGGTTTGACGGTGGGCGAGACGACGCTGGGCACGCTGGTGGCGAACCTCGGCTATGACGCGGTGGTCATGCCCAAGCCGGTGTTCATCGGCGACACGCTGCGCGCGACGAGCGAAGTGTCGGCTCTGAAGGAGAGCAAGTCCCGCCCCAATGCCGGTATCGTCACCTTCGTCCACGAACTCATCAACCAGCGCGGCGAGGTGGCGTGCCGCTGCCATCGCTCAGCCCTCCTGCTGCGGAAGCCGGCATGAGACTGCGCTCGTTGCTGTTCGTGCCGGGCGACCGGCCAGACCGGATGGAGAAGGCGCGGGCCTCCGGCGCCGATGTGCTGATCCTCGATCTGGAGGATGCGGTGACGCCCGCCGCCCGCCCACAGGCGCGCCATGAGGTCGCGGCCTTTCTCCACCGGACGACGCGCGACGTGAAGCTGTTCGTGCGCGTCAACCCGCTCGACGGCGGCGAGACAGGCGCGGACCTCGAAGCCGTCGCGGCTGCGCGGCCTGATGCGATCGTCTTCCCCAAGGCGGAGGGAGCAGCCTCCGTCCAGGAGATGGTACGCCGGCTGACCGCGCGCGAGCTTGCCTGTCCGATCCTGCCGATCGCGACCGAGACCCCTGCCTCAATCTTCCAGCTCGGCAGCTATGAGCAGGTCGCGGAGCGTCTCTGCGGCCTCACGTGGGGCGCGGAGGATCTGCCCGCCGCGATCGGCGCGACCACCAGCCGCGAGGCAGACGGACGCTACACCCCGCCCTATGAGATGGCGCGCTCGCTTACCCTTTTCGGCGCGCACGCCGCCGGCCTGCCTGCGATCGAGACCGTCTTCCCCGCCTTCCGCGACTTGGACGGGCTCGCCGCTTATGCCGCCCGCGCCGCCCGCGACGGCTTCACCGGCATGATGGCGATCCACCCAGCGCAGGTAGCGGTGATCAACGCCGCCTTCACCCCTTCGGCCGAGGCCGTCGCCCATGCCCGCGCAGTGGTGGAGGCTTTCGCCGCTCATCCGCACGCCGGCGCGCTCCAGCTCGACGGCAAGATGATCGACGCCCCGCATCTCAAGCAGGCGCGGCGGCTGCTTGCGCAGGTCGGCGAAGAGGCGCCCTAGGCCTTGCATGCAACTGAGCGGCAGCGAAACCGTTGCGGCACGATGGCCCGCGATAGGGAAAGGGATCTGACCGAACGCCTGCCGCCCACCCGGGGCGGTGGGCTGCGATGAACTGGCAGCCCCGCCTGCTGGTCACGCGCCACCTGCCAGCGCCGGTGGAGCGCCATCTGCGGAGCATCTTCGATGCCTGTATCAACCCGCAGGACGTGTCGCTCAACCACGCGCAGCTCGCCCGGGCGATGACTTCTTACGAGGCGATCTGCCCGACGATCACCGACAGCTTCGACGCCGCCCTGTTCTCCACACCAGGCACGCGGGTCCGAATTCTCGCCAATTTCGGCGCCGGCCTCGACCATATCGATCTGGCGGCGGCGGAACGCGCCGGGATCGTCGTCACCAACACGCCAGATGCGGTCACGGACGCGACCGCCGAACTCGCCATCCTGCTCATGCTCATGGCCGCCCGCCGCGCCGGAGAGGGGGAACGCGAGTTGCGTGAAGGGCGCTGGACAGGCTGGCGCCCGACCCACCTCATGGGACAGAGCCTCGCGGGCAAGACGCTGGGCCTCGTCGGCTTCGGTCGCATCGCGCAGGCTACGGCGGCCTATGCCAACAGCCTCCAGATGCGGATCCGCTACTTCAGCCGGCACCGCGCCCGCGCCGCGACCGAAATGGCGCTGGCGGCAACACCGGCACCCTCGCTGGAGGCGCTGGCCGCGGAAGCCGATATCCTGTCGCTGCACGTGCCCGGCGGCAACGAGACCCGCCGGCTCGTCGATGCCTGGCTGCTCGCGCGGATGAAGCCCACCGCCATCCTGATCAACACATCCCGCGGCTCCGTGGTCGATGAGGGTGCGTTGGCCGAAGCGCTCCGCACTGGACAGATCGCCGCCGCCGGCCTCGACGTGTATGAGCAGGAGCCCAAGGTGAATCCGACGCTGCTCGCATGTCCCAACGCTGTGCTGCTCCCGCATTTGGGCAGCTCGACGATCGAAGCCAGAACCGCGATGGGGAGGCAGGCAGCCGCCAATCTCGAGGCCTTCTTCGCCGGCGAGGAACCGCCCAACCGTGTCGTCTGACCCCCTCTCCATGCTCGACGCCGTCGCCGTCGCCGTCGACAAGGGTTGCAACGGAAACCGCGTCATCCACTGGTGCTCGGCCTGTGCGGCGCGCAGGGCAGCGGCTAGACGACTCTCACTGCAGCGCTCGCCTGTCACTTCGAGGCAGAGGGGCTCGCCACCGCTCTGCCCTCGATCGACGACCTCTATCTCCCCCGCGCCGAGCGGGAACAGCTTGGCTGCGAGGTTCATCCCCTGCTGCTTAGGCGGGGCGTACCGGCACCCACGACATCGCCCTCGGCTTCGGCCTGATCGAGACGCTCGATAGCGGCGAGACCGCGCGCCTGCTGCGCTTCGACAAAGCGCGTGACGACCGTTACCCGCTCGAGCAATGGGGCCACGCGGAAGCCGCCACCGCGCTTCTGATCCTGGAAGGCTGGTGCGTGGGCGCCCGACCACAGACCAAGGCCGATCTTGTCCGGCCGATCAACGCTCTCGAACGAGATGAGGACAAAGACGGCCGCTAGCGCCGCTACGTCAACGATGCGCTGGCGGGCGACTATCAGGCACTCTTTGCGCGCATCGATCTGCTCGTCCTGCTCGCGGCTCCCAACTTTGGCATCGTGCGGGACTGGCGCATCGAGCAGGAGCGCGCGCTGCGGGCCCACGCATCCCCTGACGATCCGGGCGTGATGGACGATGTCGGGGTCACCCGCTTCGTCCAACATTATGAGCGGCTCACTCGGCACATCCCCGCCGAGATGCCGCACCGCGCCGATCTCGTCGTGGCCCTTGCCGAGGATCGTTCGCGGATCGCCACCCTCGCCAGACAGGAGACCGCCCTTCCCATCCCCGACTTGCATAATGGCACGCCGGCGCCTAGCGGGGAGTGGTAAGGACAGGTTCGGAAGTGGTCAGACAAGTGACGCTCACCGGCCGTGGAGAGGAGAGCGCCGCGCATGATCGGTTCCGGGACTGTCGTCTGCTTCGGAGAGCTGTTGCTCCGCCTTTCTCCCCCCGGACGCGAGCTACTTCTGCAAGGCAATTCGCTGGAGGCCCGGTTCGGCGGCGCCGAGGCGAATGTCGCTATTGGGCTCACCCGGCTTGGCCGCACGACGCGCATGGCGAGCGTCGTGCCCGACAATGCGCTCGGCGGCGCGGCTATCGACCATCTCCGCCGCCACGGCGTGGACACTAGCGCAGTACTGCGCACGCCTGGGCGGCTCGGCCTCTATTTCCTGACCCCGGGCGCTTCGCTCCGTGCCTCCTCGATCATCTATGACCGCGCAGGCAGCAGCTTCACCGAGGCCGATCCCGCAATGTTCGACTGGCCGGCGCTGCTCGACGGCGCGGCGATTTTGCATCTTTCGGGCGTGACGCCGGCGCTGGGCCGCCGATCGGCCGAACTCGCATTGGCGGCGGCCAACGCCGCCCGCCTCGCCGGTGTCCCAGTCTCGTTCGACGGCAACTACCGCGCCTCGCTGTGGCAGATGTGGGACAGCAATCCACGTGCGATCCTGAGCGAACTTGTCGGAATGGCGGACTTATTCTTCGGTAACCACCGGGACATCGCCCTGCTGCTCGACCGCCCATTCGACGGCGCCGGCCCTGAACGGCGCAGCGAGGCAGCCGAGGCAGCGTTCGAGGCCTTCCCCTCGCTTCACCTGATAGCCTCGACCGCGCGCGAGGTGGAGGATGCCGACCGCCATCGCCTCTCCGCCCGGATCGACACGCGCGACGGCGCCCATCAGACCGAAAGCATCGCCGTCCCTGGCATCATTGACCGGATCGGCGGGGGCGACGCCTTCGCTGCCGGCGTGTTGCACGGCCTACTCGACGGCGGCGCCCCCGATAAGGCGGTGCAGTCCGGCTTGGCGCTGGCCTGTCTCAAGCACAGCGTGCCAGGCGATGCGAGCCTGTTCAGCCAGGCCGACATCGACGCCTTTTGGCACGACGGGCTCGACGTGCGGCGATGACTGCCGACGGCGTCCGTCCCGCGATCGCGGTCGTCGACCGCGCACCCCCTCCGCCCCGCCCCTCCGGCCGTGTCCGCTGGATAGTGTGCGGCTTCCTCTTCCTCGCGGTGGTGCTGAGCTATGTCGATCGGCTCGTCATTGCGGTGCTCAAACCCGAGCTTTCGGCCACCTACCACTGGAGCGAGACGGGTTATGCCGATCTCGTCTTCTGGTTTCAGCTTGCTTACGGCCTCGCCTATGTCGTCGCCGGACGGGTGATTGACCGGGTCGGCGCACGCATCGGCTATGCAATGGCGGTGACGATATGGGCGATTGGGCACATGCTCCACGCGGCCTTCACCACCACCCGCGGCCTGACGAGTGCTCGGCTCATCATGGCTTTGGGCGAGGCCGGTACCTTCCCGGCCGCACTGGCGGCGACCAATGAATGGTTCCCTAAGCGCGAACGCGCGTTCGCCATCGGCATTTTCAATGCCGGCTCCAATGTCGGCGCGATCATCACCCCGCTCGCCGTGCCGTGGATCGCCGCTGTGTTCGGTTGGCGGATGGCGTTCATCGCGACCGGCGTGCTGACACTGCTGTGGGTGGTAGCCTGGCTCGTCTTCTACCGCGCGCCGCGCCAGCACAAGGCTGTGTCCGAGGCCGAGCGGGCGTGGATCGAATCCGAGCCCGCCGAGCCGACGCAGCCGGTCTCCTTCGGGCGGCTGCTGCGGATGCGGCAGACCTGGGCCTATATGGTCGGCCGCTTCATGATCGACCCGGTCTGGTGGACCTTCCTGTTCTGGCTGCCGGATTTTTTCAACAAGCAGTTCGGCGTGAAGATGCTGGACTTCGGGCCGCCGTTGGTCGCGATCTACCTCCTCGCCGATGTCGGCTCGGTCGCCGGCGGCTGGTTCTCCTCGCGACTGCTCGGGCGCGGGCTCACTGTCAACCGGGCGCGCAAGACCGCGATGTTCGTGTGCGCGATGTTCGCCTTGCCCATCGCGTTTGCGACCCATGCGCCCGGCATGTGGGGGGCAGTCGCGTTGATCGGGCTCGCCTGCGCCTGCCATCAAGGCTTCTCGGCCAATATCTATGCGCTGCCGGGCGACCTCTTTCCCCGCGGCATGGCGGGATCGGTGATCGGCCTCGGCGGCCTCGCCGGCGCGCTCGGCGGGATGCTGATGGCCAAGCTTGCCGGCACGATCCTCCAGACGGTCGGTAGCTACCAGCCCGTCTTCATTGTGGCCGCCTGCGCCTATTTGTTGGCGCTTGGCGCGGTCCACCTCCTCGTTCCCCGTTACTCCCCCGTTTCCCCGGACCGGCTGACATGACCCCTCTCACGCTCCATCCCGATCGCCTGTTCCCCGCCGACCCGGCGACGCGCGCCATCGCGCGCGCTCTCTATGCCGGCGTGAAAGACCTGCCGATCGTCAGCCCCCACGGCCACACCGACCCGGCCTGGTTCGCCACCAACGAACCTTTCCCCGATCCCGCCCGCCTGCTGATCGTGCCCGACCACTATGTGTTCCGCATGCTCTACAGCCAGGGCGTAGCGCTGGAGACGCTCGGCATCCCGACCGAGGACGGCAGCCCCACCGAACAGGATCCGCGCACGATCTGGCGGACCTTCGCGGTGCACTATCACCTGTTCCGCGGCACGCCGTCGCGGATGTGGCTCGACTGGGTATTCGCGCAGGTGTTCGGCCTCAAGGTGCGGCTCGAGCCCGCCACCGCCGACTTTTATTACGACACGATCGACTCCGCGTTGAAGACTCCCGCATTCCGCCCGCGCGCCCTTTTCGAGCGCTTCGGCATCGAGCTGATCGCCACCACGGAGGGGCCACTCGACCCGCTCAACCATCACAAGGCAATTCGCGAGAGCGGTTGGAGCGGCCGCGTCGTCACCGCCTACCGCCCCGATCCGGTGATGGACCCCGAGGCGCCCGGTTTCGGCGTCAATCTCCTCCACTTCGGCGAGGTCGCGGGCGAGGACATTGCTACCTTCGCCGGTTATCTGCGCGCCCATGAGAAGCGCCGCGCCCATTTCCGCGAGGCCGGCGCCACCTCCACCGATCATGGCCACCCATCGGCCTTCACCGCCGACCTGCCGCGCGCCGAGATCGAGGCGCTCTACGCCAAGGTACTGGCCGGCCCCGTCGCGCCCGCCGAGGCGGAGTTGTTCCGCGGCCACATGCTGACCGAAATGGCGCGCATGTCGGTCGAAGACGGAATGGTGATGCAGCTTCATCCCGGCGTGTTCCGCAGCCACAATCCTTCGGTGCTCGCCCGCTTCGGCCGTGACAAGGGCGCCGACATCCCGCTCGCCGGCGAGTTCGTGCGCGGGCTGAAGCCGCTGCTCGACCGCTTCGGCAACGATCCGCGCCTGACGCTGATCCTCTTCACGCTCGACGAGGACGTCTATTCGCGCGAACTCGCCCCGCTCGCCGGCCATTATCCGGCTCTGCGCCTCGGCCCACCATGGTGGTTCCACGACAGCCCCGAGGGCATGCGCCGCTTCCGCGAGCATGTCACCGAGACGGCCGGCTTCTACAACACGGTCGGCTTCAACGACGACACGCGCGCCTTCCTCTCAATTCCGGCCCGCCACGACGTCGCACGGCGGATGGACTGCGCCTTCCTCGCCCAGCTCGTGGCCGAGCACCGGCTGGAGGACGAGGAAGCGCATGAGGTCGCCCGCGCGCTCGCCTATGATCTCGTCCGGCAGGCCTACAAGCTGTGACGCGCCTCTCCGCCGCGACTCTCGCCACGCTGTCCGCCAAGGCTGAGCGTCCGGCCTATGACCGGAGCGCAATCCGCGCAGGCGTTGTGCATCTCGGCATCGGTGCCTTCCACCGTGCGCATCAGGCGACGGTCTTCGATGCCGCGCTGGCGTCCGGCGATCCGCGTTGGGGCATTGTCGGCGTCTCGCTGCGCTCCGCCGGCGTGCGTGACCAGCTCGCGCCGCAGGACGGCCTCTACAGCCTCGTCGTGCGGCGGGGCATCGAGCAGCAGGTGCGGATCATACACGCCGTCACCGACGTACTGGTCGCGCCGGAAAACCCGGCCCGCGTGGTCGCGGCGCTCGCTTCGGCGGACGTGCACATCGTCCCCCTTACGATAACCGAGAAGGGCTACCGCCTCGATCCCGCCACCGGCCGGCTGATCGAAAACGATCCCGACGTAGCCGCCGACCTCGCCGACCTTGCGGCGCCGCGCACCGCGCCGGGCTTCCTGGTCGCCGGGTTGAAGGCTCGGCGTGCAGCGGGGCTGCCTCCCTTCACGGCGATCTCCTGCGACAACCTGCCGCACAACGGGCGGCGACTGCGCGACGCCGTGCTGGCGATGGCGCGCGCCCACGACAGCGCGCTGGCGGACTGGATCGCCGCGGAAGGCGCCTTCCCGCAGACAATGGTCGACCGCATCGTGCCCGCCACCACCGATGCGGACGTCGCCGCGCTCGCCCAGCGGATTGGCGTCGAGGACCGCGCGATGGTCAAGACCGAGCCCTTTCTGCAATGGGTGATCGAGGATTGCTTCTGCGGACTTCGACCCGACTTCGCGGCGCTCGGCGTGCAGCTTACCGATGATGTAGCGCCGTGGGAGGAAGCGAAGCTTCGACTGCTCAACGGCGCGCATTCAGGCATCGCCTATTTCGGCGGGCTGGCCGGGATCGACTTCGTGGATCAGTTCGTGGCCGATCAACGGGGCCGCACTTTCGTGGAGGCGCTGTGGGACGAGAGCGCACCCACCCTGTCGCCGCCGCCGGGCCTCGACATCGCGGCCTATCGCGGCGCGCTAATGGCCCGCTTCGCTAACAGCGCACTCGAACATCGCACCCGCCAGATCGCGATGGATGGCTCGCAGAAACTGCCCCAGCGATTGGTTGAACCGCTCCTCCAACGTCGCGCGGCTGGACAGCCAGTGAACCGGCTCACACTCGCAATCGCCGGCTGGATGCGCTGGCAGGCAGGGATTGACGATGCCGGCCGCGCCTTCACCGTCGACGATCCTCTCGCCAGCCGCACGGCGGCCGTGCTGGCGGGTTGCGACACGCCCGACGAACGCGTCCGGGCGCTGCTCAGCATCGAGGCGATCTTCCCACCGGTCCTCGCCACCGACCCGACGCTGACGGAGATGCTCGCCCGCCATCTCGATCGCCTCGAAAGCTACGGCGCCCTCGCCGCGCTCGACTGACGCCTTCCGGCGACAGTCCTGCCAAACGAGGGCGTAGCAAGGTCCAAGGCGTCTTGCAGGCAGACAGGCGGATGCTTTCTATCGGTTTTACCAACATCGACCGCGCTTCCTCTTCGACTGAAGTGGAAACGCCGCATATCATTAACTGAGATACAGAATCACGAAGATTTATACTTTGGTCTAATGGAGTTTTCTAGTATATCAGTAAAAAAATCGACCATTCCGTAGCGTAAAGCTCTGAAAATTGGCTGCTAGTCAGACCCTATATTTATTCTTTAAGACAGACTTTACCGCCAAGCCCTATATCTGAGAGCACCGGCTGATGAAGAGTGCCGACACAAGGCACCCACGTCATCCGAGCGGGGCAGATGACAGGGTCTGGACATGGGCGCGGGACTCATCGGGAATCGACCAGGATCGGGGATCGGCATGTCGTTGCCGAAGGACAGCCTGGAATGACGCAACTTCTTCACCTTCCGCAGCGGTCGGTCGACCTCGTGCGCTTCGCGGGCACGACGACTTCGCCAGCTATCGAGCTCGCCGTGGCGCGAGCCCGTCTACTTTTCCGCCAGCATTCGATCGGGTGTCCGGAAGCAGCCGTCGGCCTTCGATTCACTGCCGATGTCGTGATGGTCGAAGTCGCGACAATCGACTCCGCGGTGCTGCTGATGCTGGCAGAAATCCGCAAGCGCATCTCGGTCCGCCTCGTCCTAATCGCCGCGAAGGCACCGGCCGAGCAGCGCATCCTCGCCATGACGCTGGGCACTGACCATGTGCTGGGGGCGCCCGTTGATGAGCGCGAGTTGTCGGCGGTGTTGCGTAACGCGCTGCGGCCCGGTCGCGCGCTGCATGCGACGCCGCGCGCCGACGAGGCACATCATCGCTGGCGCCTCGAAAGCGACCGTTGGGCTCTAATCGCCCCCAATCTGCGCGAAGTCCGGCTGACGCGAAGCGAGTATGCCGTGCTCGGCCTGCTGCTTGGAAATGCTGGCTCGATCCAGTCCCGCGCCGCCCTGCTCGCCGAGATCAACGGCTGCACAGAACGAGAGCGCGTGCTCGATGTCCTCATCTCCAAACTGAGGCGCAAGGTGCAGGACTGCACGCAGATGGAGCTCCCGCTCCGTTCTGCGCGCAATGCGGGCTATGTTTTCGCCGGCCACACCGGTCAGCCAGTCGAACCTATCGCCCTAGCGATAGCCGCCACGCCACGTTGATCTGCCAACCCTTGCTGTAACCCGGGAAAGGCACGTCGACGCGCTTGGCCGCTTCGACGTCGAGGTGCGCCTTCTCGCGGAATGCGAACCGCACGCCAAACCCGGCCGAGGCGAGATCGTAGCTGGCGGCGGGGGATAGTCCGCGCTCGACATAATGCGCCTTGGCGATATCGCCAAAGACATAGATCTCAGTCCGCGCGAAGCCCCCTTTCCGGATTGGCAACCAGCCCAGCTCCGCGCTTCCCGCAGCGCCGCGATCAGCAGACAGAATTGCGACGGGAAAGGCTCGGCCGAAATCCGCGCCACCCACAATGAAGCGCTCCACTGCAGGAAGCGGATCGCCGCTCCACTGGCCTGCGGTAGCAAGGCGGACGACGAATTTTTTGCCCAGCGCACGATCGAGGGAGATGCGACCGTCGACTTTGGTAAAGTGCGGATCAGCGAGCGTTAGGCTGGTATCCTCATCAAAGATGCCCAAGCCCCGGCTGACCGTGATCGAGCTTGAGAAGCTGTGTTTGGCGGCAGCATCCGCGAAGGTCGCGGAGCCACGCATCGCGCGGCTGCGTTCGCGTGACAGCAGCGATCCCAGCACGGCGTTATCGCTGTTCACCCCATCCAGCGAGGCGCTGACGATCAGGTTGCGCTGGTAGGAGCGGATCAGGGGGTGGCTGATCGAGAAGGACAGGACGTCGGCACTGCCTGTGATGTGGCTGTGCCGCGCCCGGGTCGCGAGGTGCGCGATCGAGAAGCTGGCGCGTGTGCCGTTCGAACCGATCGGCGTCGAATGGATCAGGCCCGCATAGCCGTAATTGTGGAAATTGGCCGACGCCGAAAGGACGAGGTCAGTTTCGTCGCCGGGCCGCAGTGCACCGAAGGCCTTGCCGCTGGCCTGGAAGGCACCCTGCGATAGATCCTCCTGCGAGCGGCTGTCGAAGCTGAAGGCGACGTCATGCCCCTTCTGCTTCAGTATGAGAACCATCTTCACGCCACCGGGCTTGTCGCCCTTCAGCAGCTTAACGTCGAGCGTCAGCCCCGGAATGTCGCGCATCAGCGAGAGGTAGCGTTGCAGCGTCGCGCGGCTGAGCGGGTGCTCGGCGGCCAGGCGTGCCGCGTAGCGCTGGACCAGCCTTACCGAGCGATGCTTGACGTCGCCGGTGATTATGACCTGTTCGACGAAGCCCTCGGCAACGCGCACATGCACGACGCCATCAACGAAGCGCTGCGCGGGAATTGCCACGGTGTAGAGCGCCACCGCCGATTTACCGTAGGCGACGGACATGGCGTTGGCGAGCGCGTTGAGCACTTCCGTCGAGGCGGGCTTGCCCAAAAAGGGGCGTGCCGCGTTCGCCACGCGCTCCGGCACCTGCACACCATCGAAAGTAACGCCTCGGATCAGCGTACCGCGATCGCTCGCACCCTCATCGACCGAGGTGACATGATCCTGGACCTTGGAGGGGGAAGGTGCGGCGGTAGGCGCGGTCGGCTGCACGCGATCGAGCCGTCCATGGTCGATCAGTAGGCCGGTCGGGCTGCCGGGCACCGGCTGCGCAGACACAGCCGCTGCGCCCGACGCCAGCAGCGTCGCACAGACGGTTTTCAGCATATGCCCCCTCAGGTAGAAATGAGGCGGGCGGCAGGACGCCGCCCGCCTTGCAACTCAGTGCGACAGGCCGCCAAGCAGTCCTTTCGCCGTGCTGGTCACAGCGGCAAGCGGAGAAGCGCCCGCTGTCGCGGACGAGAGCGGGCTGGTCAGGCCCGACGTGCCGCCGAGAGCACCGGTAGCTGCCGGTAGCACTGCCCCCGCCACGGTCTGCGTCACGCCGCTGAGCGGATTGGAACTGCCGCCCAGCGCATTGCTCGCGGTCGGCAGCACCGTGTTGGTCACGGTGTCGACCACGCCGCTCACGGGATTGCCGCCCGAACCGCCGCCGCCCAGCACGTTGCCAACGCCAGGCAGCGCGGGGACCGGTAGGCTGGACGCAGTCGGCACAGGGGTGGTGGTCGCCAAATGCAGATCGACAAGCGAGCCGCTACCGGTCTGCCCGGCACCCGCGCCGATCGCCACCAGCGACGTGCCCGAGCCGCCAGCCAGCGCCGCGTTACCCGCCGACACCGTGACCAACGGGGACGCCGCCGAGGTCAAGCCATCGACCAGCGGCGCCTTGCCGGTCCCACCGTTGACGAGCGCATTGCCGGTGTTGGCAAGCGTCTGATTAAGGGCGCTCGTGACGGGCGCCAGCTGAGGCGCCGCCGAGCCTAGAGCATTGGTAGCCGTGCCGACCGGGCCGCTGTCCAGACCGAGCGCCGCGTTACCCGCGGTCACCAGGACCGGCTCGAGCGGCGAAGGCTGGCCGGGCGTGCCGACGTTGGAACCGACACCTGAACCTGCGACGCCGCTGCCGCCGGTGATCGAACCGACTGGCAAGCTCGCTCCGACCCCACTGGACCCGTTCGAACCGTTGGACCCGTTCGAGCCATTGGTGCCGTTGGAGCCTGGGATGCCGACGCTGCCGAGTCGTGTGCCGCCTGAAGATTCACAGGCGGCCAAGGCCAGCATCGACGCCATCATCAACGAGCCGTTCAAGATCTTCGTGAAGCGCATAGGTACCTCCCTGTTCGGAGGAAACCTAACGCAGTGGAGTTTACTCGAATTCTCTGTTTGCCGAAATTCAGCCAATATTAGCGATTGTTTCCACTCGCCTTTACGAGTCAGTCAATTCCAGCGACTTTTCGTGACCTAAGATGTCTCCACCGCAAACAGGGTCGTGCCTTCATATTTCGGATCGGAGGGGTCAAACAGCGGATTGGGGTCAAACGGCTTGCTGCCGAGCGTCAGATCCTTCAGGCCGGCGAGCTTAAAGGTACCGATCTTGATCTCGCGCGGCGGCTGACCCTCGCGCTCGACGGTAACGGCGTCGATGAACAGCTCGTCATGCCGAGTGTAGAGGATGTGCGGCGCGAGCGTCACGGCCATCCGATTGTAGACAGCGTCGACGCACTTCCGCAGCGCGATCGCCTCGAAGACAAGCCTAGTATCCATCGCCCCCTCATTTAAACCGGATCGCCGAATGTCCAAATGCTTTTGCTGCATCGCGGCAAACTCCAGCTTGCCGGCGGCGCATTTGCTGCCATGAGCAACGCGCCTCGCCGCAGACGGCGCGCGGACCATCCCGCGCCACTTGCGAGACTGGGGCGGCCTTCCTAGCGACCGCCATTCACGTTGCGTCCGGTGAAGGGGTTGAAGATGAAGGGATATCGAGCGGCGCTCGCGGCATTGCTGTGCCTGGGGAGCGCCACCGCCGCGTCGGCGGGAATCGGTGCCGAGGCCAACGGCGTGCGCGCGGACGGGCATTGGGGCGGCGAGCTCGGTGCGGGCTACAGCCTGGGCCTCGCCGGCTTCAGCATTACGCCCGGTGCCGGTGTGCTACTCTATCATGGCGATGCCCGCGCCTATGGCCGGATCGAGGCGGCCTACAAGATCCCTGCCTTCGCCAAGCTCGGCGTCGGCGTGAGGATCAGCGGCGATCATACCCGACCCTATGGCACGATCGCGATGCCGCTCGCGCCAATGGTGGCGCTGAAGGGAAATGCCGGCCCCAAATATTACGCGCTGGGCCTGACGCTGGGATACTGAGCCCCCGCGAACTCCGTGAGGATCAGGCGGCGGCCGCACGGCTTCCCCACCAGCGGCGCCTGGTGCCCGACTTCAGCACCGCCATGCGGAACATCCCCGCCGCCGCGCGCAGGGCGAGGACCAGCCAGACGAGCTGCCAGCCGATCGCAAGCAGATGCGGCCAGAGCGTTGGCAGCTCTGCGGCGCGACCGAGCATGGCCAGCGGCGAACTCCACGGGAACAGCGCCGCCGCCTTCGCCACCCAGCCCTCCGGATGCGCGACGCCGGCGGAGGCGAAGCCGAACAGGATAAGCTGCATCATCGTTGCGGGCATTGCCATCACCTGTATCTCGCGCGGCGACCCTGCCTGCGATCCGAGCCCGAGGAACACCGCGCCGAGCAGCAGGTAGCTCGCGATGAAATAGACAAGCCCCAGCAGGCAGAAGAGCGGCCAACCAACGGCGGGCGCGGCCAGATGGTCGAGCAAGCCGGGGAAGAAGATCAGCACCGCGGCCGCCGCCGTCCCACCCCACACAGCCACGCCGGTGAGCGAGATCGCTAGCATGCCGGCAAGCTTGCCGAGGAAGATCGCGTCCACCGGCACGGCGGCGGCCAGCACTTCGATCACTTTGTTCGACTTTTCCTCGATGAAGGTCGACAGCGACATGCCGGCGAGCAGTACGATCAGGAAAAACAGCAACGTCTGGCCCGCCCGCGCGAGGCCGACCCGGTCATGCGCAGTGGGCGCAGCCGGCGGCGCCGTCACTTGCCTGTGCGGCAATGCCACCGGCGGCGGCGCCTCGGAGCCGAGCGCGGCGGTGGCGCGCGCGGTGTCCAGCAACAGGCCGACATCGTCGCTGAGCCCAGCCGGGGCGCGGTTCGACAGGAAGAAAGCGGGGTGAGCGAGCGGCCCCACCAGCACAGCGGCATAACGCTGGCCGTCGCGGCCGGTCACAGCCAGCAGCCGCCGCGCCTCCACCTCGCCACCATCTCCTCGCAGGCGCTGGGGCTCGAGATCGGGCAGAGCGTCATCGCCGAGCCGCGTCGCCAGACGGGCGCGGGCGGAGAGCAGCGCGCCAGTGGCCGGCGCATCGGTGACGAGCGCCACCACCGGGCGCGAGGGTGGCCCGTCATTGTCATTGCCAAGCGGGCCGAAGACGCCGGCAAACAGGATCGGGAAGAGCGGCCCGATCAGGAACAGCAGGAAGATGCGCGAGAAGACGGTGGCTACATAGTCGCGCCGCGCGATCACCCAGGCGGAAAGGAGCAGCCGCTTCATGCCGCTGCCTCGCCGCCGTCAAGGAGTTCGGGCTCGTCCTGCTCGATCGGCCCGCCGACTAGATCGACGAACGCCTCGTGCAAGCTCGGGCGCTCGATCGACAGCGTCTCGATGCCCGCCCCACCCGCGATCAGTGCTTCCAGCACCGGCTCGATCCCCTGCCTCGGCAGAGCGAAGCTGAAGCTGCGATCGCGCTCGATCGCGTCGGCGGGTAGCGCCGCGCGCCATGTCCCCGTCGCCTGCCGGGTGCGCAGCTGCACGCGGGCTGGCAGCCGGGCCCGCGCCGCCGCCACAGTGCCGTCGAAGCGCACGCCGCCCTTGGCGATCACCGTGATCCGCTCACACAGCCGCTCGGCATGAGCGATAACGTGGGTGGAGAAGAGCACGGTCGCGCCCTCCGCGACCTGCTGGCGGATCACGCCTTCGAGGCGCTGCTGGTTGATCGCATCAAGGCCCGAAAAGGGCTCGTCGAGCACCAGCAACCGCGGTCGATGGACGATCGTGCCGAGCAGTTGCACGGTCTGCGCCATACCCTTGGAGAGCGTACGGATCGGCCGACCTGCGGCCTCGCCAAGCCCTGATTCCTCCAGCAGCGCCTGCGCGCGGCGGCGCCCGTCCGCCTGAGACAGCCCGCGCAGCGCGCCGAGGAAGGCGATCGCGTCGCGCGGGGTCATGCTGGGATAGAGGCCACGCTCTTCGGGCAGATAGCCGACGCGCGGCGCGGCGCGCATCGGCCGCTCCTCGCCGAGCAGCCGGCGCCAGCCGGCGTCGGGCTCGATGATGCCGAGCAGCATGCGGAGAGTCGTCGTCTTGCCCGCGCCATTGGGGCCGAGCACGCCATGGATGCTGCCCGCCGGCACCGACAGGCTGACGCCGTCAACGGCACGCGTCCCTTCGAACAATTTGACGAGGCCGTGCGCCTCCACCGCGATTTCAGTCATGCGCACGCCACTCCGTCAGGCCGTCAGCATCGGGCGCAAAAACCAATAAGAGGTTACGCAGCCGACTTCGCGAACTTCGCGCATAAACGCACCCAAGGGCGGCCGGACCCGCGGCGCGGGTCACTGTCACTCAGGGGGTGCGATCGGGCACGCATGGCGCCCACGATGGCAGCGCCGACCCTACAAAGGAAGAGGCGGCCAGCGCATCTTTCCGCCCCATAAACGGATTGTCGGAAGGAAGAGTAGCGGCCATCTGTGGCTTGGGCAAAGATGACGGCCGGCCGGCTTGAGGGAGAGGATAATGACGACGCGATATGATGTCCTGATCGTGGGCGCCGGCCATGGCGGCGCGCAGGCGGCAATCGCGCTTCGGCAGCGCAAGTTCGCCGGCACCATCGCCATTATCGGCGAGGAGCCCGAAATCCCCTATGAGCGCCCGCCGCTCAGCAAGGACTATCTCGCGCAGGAGAAACCCTTCGAACGCATCCTAATCCGCCCCGAAGCCTTTTGGGCAGAACGCGAGGTGGCAATGCTCACCGGCCGGCGCGTCGTCTCGGTCGATCCAGAGGCGCATCTCGTCACCACCGGCGATGGCGGCACGGTCGGCTATGGCCAGATGATCTGGGCAGCGGGAGGCCATCCCCGACGGCTCGCCTGCGTCGGCCATGATCTCGCCGGAGTCCACGCCGTCCGCACTCGCGCCGATGTCGACCGGATGATCAGCGAACTCGGCAGCACCGAGCGCGTCGCGGTGGTCGGGGGCGGCTATATTGGGCTGGAGGCAGCCGCTGTGCTCGCCAAGCTCGGCAAGAAGGTGACCGTGCTCGAAGCGCTCGACCGAGTGCTGGCACGTGTTGCAGGCCACGCGCTGTCGCACTTCTACGAGGCCGAACATCGCGCCCACGGCGTCGACATTCGGCTGGGCGCGATGGTCGAAAGCATTGAGGACGCAGACGGGCGCGCATCCGGCGTGCAGCTGGTCGGCGGAGAGCTGATCCCGGCCGAGATGGTGATCGTCGGCATCGGCATCGTTCCCTCCGTCGAGCCGCTGCGCGCAGCAGGTGCCGAGGGCGGCAACGGCGTTGCCGTCGACGAGCATGGTCGCACCTCGCTGCCTGACATCTTCGCGATCGGCGACTGCGCGCTCCACGCCAACATCTATGCCGAGGGCATGCCGATCCGGCTCGAATCGGTACAGAACGCCAACGACATGGCGACCGTCGTCGCCAAGACGATCACCGGTGAGGCCGAAGCCTATCATGCGGTGCCGTGGTTCTGGTCGAACCAATACGACCTTCGGCTCCAGACGGTCGGCCTGTCGACCGGCCATGACGAGGAAATCCTGCGCGGTGATCCCGCCTCGCGCTCGTTCTCGATCGTTTATCTCAAGCAGGGACATGTCGTGGCGCTCGACTGCATCAACGCCACCAAGGACTATGTTCAGGGCCGCGCGCTCGTCATTGGCCGGATCGCGGCCGATCGCGCCATACTCGCTGACGCCGGAGTCCCGCTAAAGTCGCTGGTTGAATCAACGGCCGCTCCCGCCTGAGGCACGGGCAGTCGACTCTACCCCGTGATGGTTAATGACAGACTCACCTTGACTGTTCACCCTGTCGTCAGGTGCTCCACCTAGTCGGGAGCCGGGGGAGCACTGTTGGGGACCAGCGGGCTCATGAGATTCGACTTATTGCGGCTTCGAGCCCGCCACGCAGGCGGGGCCGCGTTGCTTCTGCTAGGTGTGCTGGTCGCACCCTCAACGCCCGCGGCGGCAGCCGCGCTCGGCGCCGTGTCCGTGGACGGTAACGCCATCACCCTTGCGTTCGACGACGCCGTCGACAGCGCCTCCGGATTCCTGCTCGATACCCCCCGCCGGCTCGCCGTGGACATCACCGGCCTCGTCCCCGGCGGCGCGAGCGCCTCGGGCGGGCCAATTATGCAGACTCGCGTGGGCCAGGTGAAACCCGGCGTCGGCCGCGTCGTGTTCGATCTGTCCGGCCCCACCGTGGTCCGCTCGGCGCGACTGTCCGACGATCACAAGTCGCTCTTCATTCAGCTCGCCGATGCGAACCCGCGCGCCTTCGCCGCCGCGGCGCGCGCCGGCCGCACGCTCTACACCCCTGTCGCGATGCGGAGCGGAGCGGATGCGAACGCCGTGACTGTGCCGCTCGACGCGCCCCAGCCCTATCACCTGACGATCCCGCCGGTCGCCGGCCGCGCCGACAAGCCGCTGGTGGTGATTGACGCCGGCCACGGCGGCCACGATCCCGGTTCGCTATCGGTCGACGGCAAGTATCGCGAGAAGGACGCCGCGCTCGCCATCGCCAGGGCGGTGCGCGACGAACTGCTTGCAAGCGGCCGAGTGCGTGTGGCGATGACCCGCTCGGACGACCGCTTCCTCGTACTGTCGGAGCGCCGCGAGATCGCTCGGCGGCTGCACGCGGACCTGTTCGTGTCGATCCACTGCGACAGCGCGCCGGGCTCGGCCGCCAACGGCGCCACCGTCTATACGCTGTCGGAAGTCTCGTCGGACCGCGTAGCCGCCCAGCTCGCCGCAAAGGAGAACAAGGCGGACATCCTCAACGGCGTGAACCTTGACGCGCAGTCGAATGACGTGTCCTCGATCCTGATCGACCTCACACAGCGCGAGACGATGAACACCTCGTCCCGCTTCGCCGACTTGCTCCAGCGCGAGCTCACCGATCAGGGGGTGGACTTCAAGACCACCTACCACCGCTTCGCCGGCCTCGCCGTGCTGAAGGCACCGGACGTGCCCGCGGTGCTGCTTGAAACCGGCTACATCACCGATCCGGGCGACCTGAAGCTCCTGTTCTCGAAGGAATATCAGCATCGCCTCGCGGTCGGGCTAACGCGCGCGGTCGAGGCGCATTTCGCGCGCCGGGTTGGCCGCACCGACGTCGCGCTCCGCGATTGACGACCGCCCCACCCCGCGTTCCGCCGCACGCCGGCTTCCAAAGCTGGCGCAAGCTGCTAGACCCTCGCCGGCATGGAAGAACAGGCGAATAACGGCGGACGCATCAGGATCAGGCGGGCCGATGGCGACGGGTGGCGGCGCCTGTTCGCCTCGCGCTGGACCAAGGTGGCGGGCGCACTCATCGCGTTCATCCTGGTGGCGTGGGCGGCGATCTGGCTGATCTTCGCGCGCGACCTGCCCTCACCAGACAAGCTGCTCACTTATGAGCCGCCGCTGCCCACCAACCTGCGTGCGATCGACGGCGCCCCCGTCTTCACCTTCGCGCGCGAGCGGCGGATCCAGCTCTCCTACGCCGAATTCCCGCCGCTTCTGATCGACGCGTTCGTCTCGGCCGAGGACAAGAGCTTCTTCTCGCACCACGGCATCGATGTTGGCGGGCTCGCAAGCGCGGTGTTCGACTATGCGCGCAAATATGGCTCCGGCAACCGCGCACGAGGTGGCTCCACAATCACCCAGCAGGTCGCCAAGAACCTGCTGACCGGCAACGAATATTCGGTCCGCCGCAAAGTGCGCGAGGCGATTCTCGCGATTCGCATCGAGAACACGCTCTCCAAGCAGCAGATCATGGAGCTGTATCTCAACCAGATCTTCCTCGGTCGGAACGCCTATGGCGTCGAGGCCGCGGCGCAGAGCTATTTTGGCAAGGACGTACGCGACCTGACTCTGCCCGAGATGGCCTATCTCGCGATCCTGCCCAAGGCGCCCAGCAACTATACGCCCGAGCACGACATGGATCGCGCGCTCGCGCGGCGCTCCTACGTGCTGCGCGAGATGGCGAAAAACGGCTACGTTACCGCCGCCCAGGCGGCAGCCGCTGACGCGACGCCGCTCGGCACTGTCCGGCGCGCCTCGGTGAAGCAGGACATGCCGCAAGGCTATTTCGTCGAGGAGGTCCGCCGCGAGCTGATCGGCAAGTTCGGCGAGAATGACCAGGATGGCCCCTATTCGGTCTATGCCGGCGGTCTGTGGGTGCGCACCTCCTTCGATCCCCAGAAGCAGGCGGCCGCCGAGAAGGCGCTGCGCGACGGGCTAGTCCGCTACGATCTCGGCAAGGGCTGGTCCGGCCCACTCCGCCACATCGACGTCGGTGAGGGCTGGCAGGGCCGGCTGATCGCCTCCAGCATCGGCACCGGCTATGCCGACTGGAAGGCGGCGGTAGTGCTTTCCAAGAACCAGGGCAGCGCCGAGATTGGCTTCGAGGACGGCTCGACGGGCCAGCTCCCCGCCTCGGCCGCCACCAGTCCCAAGCGCGGCGTCGGCGGGCGCGCCTTCGACTTCCTCCATGCGGGCGACGTGATCGTTGTTAAGAAGGATGCCGGCGTCTGGAACTTGCGCTCGATCCCGGAAATCTCGGGCGGCATGGTGATCGAGAACCCGCACACTGGCCAAGTGCTCGCCATGCAAGGCGGGTGGGACTTCAAGGGCGCGAGCTTCAACCGCGCCACCCAGGCTCTCCGCCAGCCCGGCTCCACCTTCAAGCCAGTCGTCTATTCGGCCGCGCTCGACAACGGCATGACGCCCGCCTCGATCGTTGTCGACGGGCCCTTCTGCGTTTTTCAGTCGGCGCTGCTCGGCACCAAATGCTTCCGCAACTTCACGGGCGGTTACGCGGGTCCGCAGACGATGCGCTGGGGCCTCGAGCAGTCGCGCAACCTGATGACGGTGCGCATCGCCAGCCAGATAGGAATGGACAAGGTAACCGCGCAGGCGCGCAAGCTTGACGTCGGCAACTACCCCAACCAACTCGCTTTCGCCCTCGGCGCCGGCGACACTACCGTGCTCAAGATGGTCAACGCCTATTCGGCGCTCGACAATCTGGGCCGCAAGATGCAGCCAACGCTGATCGACTATGTTCAGGATCGCCACGGCAAAGTGATCTGGCGCGCCGACAACCGACCCTGTGAGAATTGCAACGCGCCCGACTGGGACGGCAAGGCCATGCCACGACCGCCCGTCCGGGGCGTGCAGGCGATCGATCCGCTCACCGCCACCCAGATCGTCCACATGATGGAAGGTGTCGTCCAGCGCGGCACTGCGGTCGCGTTACGCGACCTCAACCGTCCGCTATTCGGCAAAACCGGTACCACCTCGGGGCCCACCAACGTGTGGTTCGTCGGCGGATCGCCCGACATCGTGGGCGGCGTCTACATGGGCTATGATCGACCGCGTCCGCTCGGTGGCTACGCGCAGGGCGGCACCATCGCCGCACCGATCTTCAAACAGTTCGCGATCGCGACGATGATGAACGACCCGATCGTGCCGTTCCGCATCGCGCCCGGCGTGCGCATGGTGCGCGTCGATCGCCATTCAGGTCGCCGCGTCTATGGCGGCTGGCCATCGCCCGATCCGCTCTCGCCGATCATCTGGGAGGCGTTCAAGCCCGAGACCGAGCCGCGGCGCACCATTAAGCACGACACCGCCGTCGCCGAGGCTCCGAAGAAACAGGCGCCGCCGCGTGACAGCGACTTCTTGCAGAGAGAGGGTGGGATTTACTAAATCCCGCCAACAGCGTGCCCCCGTCGGGGTCATTTGCCCGCATGACCGTGCCTCGACTTCGCTCGACACGCCAATGATCAGCCGGGTGGTTGAGACGAAGGAACCAGTGAGATGCGCGCCGAAGCGCAAGCCCATGTCGACAAGATCAACGCCGCGATGGCACTCGTCCGCCGGTTCCTCGACTGGGATCGCGCGCTCAGGCGCCTCGACGAGCTGAACGCGCGCGTCGAGGACCCGTCGCTCTGGAACGATCCCAAGCAGGCGCAGGCGATCATGCAGGAGCGCCGCCGCCTCGACGAATCGGTCGCGGCAGTGAAGGCGATCGAGACCGACCGCGACGACACGGTCGAGCTGATCGAGATGGCCGAGGCCGAGGGTGACACCGCGATGGAGTCCGAAGCCGTCGCCAGCCTCGGAGCGCTCGCCGAACGGGCCGAGACCGACAAGGTGAGGGCGCTGCTGGCCGGCGAGGCCGATGCCAACAACACCTATATCGAGGTCAACGCCGGCGCCGGCGGCACCGAGAGCCAGGACTGGGCGCAGATGCTCCAGCGCATGTACCAGCGCTGGGCTGAACGCCACGGCATGAAGGTCGAGCTGATCGACTATCACGCCGGCGAGCAGGCAGGGATCAAGTCCGCGACGATGATGCTCAAGGGCGAGAACGCCTATGGCTGGGCCAAGACCGAGAGCGGCGTGCACCGCCTCGTCCGCATCTCACCCTATGACAGTTCGGCGCGCCGCCACACCAGCTTCGCCTCGGTCTGGGTCTACCCCGAGATCGACGACAATATCGAGGTGCAGATCAACGAGAGCGAACTGCGCATCGACACCTATCGTGCGAGCGGAGCCGGTGGACAGCACATCAATACGACCGATTCGGCGGTGCGTATCACCCACCTGCCGACCGGTATCGTCGTGCAGTGCCAAAACCAGCGTTCGCAGCACAAGAACAAGGCCGAAGCCTACAACCAGCTTCGTGCTCGCCTATATGAACGCGAATTGCAGGAACGCGAGGCCGCGGCCAACGCCACCAACGCCACCAAGACCGACATCGGCTGGGGCCACCAGATCCGCTCCTACGTGCTCCAGCCCTATCAGCTGGTGAAGGACCTTCGCACCGGCGTCACCTCCACCGCGCCGAGCGACGTGCTCGACGGCGCGCTCGATCCGTTCATGGCCGCGGCACTGTCGCAGCGGGTGACGGGCGAGACGGTGGAGGTGGAGGACGTCGATTGACGCCACGCCGCGCCCTGATGGCCGGCCTCGTCCTGCTCGTGCCCCTCGCCGGGTGCGAGCAGCCTGCCGAACGCCGGAGTGAGACAGCGCGCGACGCCCACGGCTTCCCCATGCCGGCGCGACCGGTGGCGAACATCGTCACCAGCTATACGAGCGAAGGCCAGCGTGACCGCCTCAACGAGGCGCGCGCGGTGATGGACAAGGCCGGGGTCGCCAAAGGCATGACGGTGGCCGACATCGGAGCAGGCGAGGGTTATTACACCATCCGCCTCGCTGCCCGCGTCGGCGACGATGGCCGCGTACTGGCCGAGGACATCGTGCCCGAGGTGCGCGACCGGCTAGCCGAGCGCGTCGGCCGCGAACGGCTCGACAATGTCAGTGTGCGGCTTGGCGATCCGGCCAATCCGCGTCTGCCGTCGGGCAGCTTCGATCGAGTGCTGATGGTCCACATGTACCATGAGATCGCCCAGCCCTACGAATTCCTGTGGAATGTGCGCCCCGCGCTCAAGCCCGACGGGCGCGTGATCGTGGTCGACGCGGATCGCCCGACCAACATGCACGGCACGCCGCCGGCGTTGCTCGCCTGCGAGTTCAGCGCGGTCGGCTACCAACGCGTCAAGCAGCTGCCGATGCCGTCGGCGGGCGGCTATCTCGCCATCTTCGAGGCGCACGGCTCCCGCCCCGCGCCCGACGCCATCCGCCCCTGCGGCGCCAACGGACGGCCGCTCTGACGCCTGACCGGCGGCCGCCACTGGCCGCCCCCGCCAAAGCCGCTATGGTGCGCGCACCCGTCCTTTCGGAGCCCTACATGTCGGTCAGCCCCCATCCCGAGCATCAATATCTCGATCTGCTCCGGGCGGTGTGGGAACGGGGCGACGAGCGGCGCGACCGCACCGGCGTCGGCACGCGCTCGCTGTTCGGCCCGACCATCCGCACTTCGCTGGCCGACGACGCGATTCCGCTGCTCACCACCAAGCGCGTGGCGTGGAAGGTGGCGGCGCGCGAGCTGCTCTGGTTCCTGAGCGGCTCCACCAACATCCGCCCGCTGGTCGAACAGAAGGTGCATATCTGGACCGACTGGCCGCTCGCCCGCTACCGCGCGCATTCGGGTGAGGCGATCGACCGCGACACCTTCGAGCAGCGCATCCTCAACGACGACGCCTTCGCCGCCGAATGGGGTGAGCTCGGCCCTGTCTATGGTAAGCAGTGGGTCGACTGGCCGTGCTATGAGCCCGCCGCCGACCACCCCGGCCTGTTCCGCCGCGCCGCGACCGGCATCAATCAGATCGCCGCGCTGGTCGAAAGCCTGCGTCACAACCCCGCCTCGCGCCGCCACATCTTCACCGGCTGGAACGTCGCCGAGCTCGACGGCATGGCGCTACCGCCCTGCCACATGACCTATCAATATCATGTCGCGGGCGGAAAACTGTCCGGCATGCTGTGGCAGCGTTCCTGCGACCTCGGGCTCGGCTATGCCTTCAATGCCTTCTCGGCGGCGCTGCTGATCCGGATGCTGGCGCAGCAATGCGACCTCGAAGCCGGCGAGCTGGTGTGGAGCGCGGGCGACGCGCACGTCTATCTCAACCACGAGCATCTGGTGGCCGAACAGCTGGCACGCGAACCGCGTGGCACGCCGAAGCTCCGCATGTTGCGCAAGCCCACCTCGATCTTCGACTATCGGATCGAGGATTTCGAGGTGGTGGATTACGATCCCCACCCGCATATCGCGGCGCCCGTCGCGGTGTGAGGCAGAGTCCATGAAGCACTGGTTCAAGGATGGCGTGTTCCGCGCCGTGCTGCGCAACGCAGGCTATCTGGGATCGACCAAGCTGATGGGCGCCGGACTCGGGCTGATCGCATTAGTCTGCGCGGGCCATGGTCTCGATCCACCGAGCTTCGGAGTGCTGGCGCTGATCCATACCTATGCGCTGGGCGCCGGCGCGATCACCAAGTTCCAGAGCTGGCAGCTGATACTGCGCTACGGCGCCCCTGCGCTACAGCGTGGCGACCGCCGGACCGCGCGCGACGCGATCAGCCTCGCCTTCGGCCTCGACATTTCGAGTGGGCTGGTCGGCATGGCGGCCGCGATGCTGGCGCTGCCCTTTCTAGCGTCGCGTTTCGGCATCGACGGCGCCCATCTGCCACTCGCGATGATCTACTGCACGCTGGTACCGACCATGGCGGCCGCGACGCCCACCGGCGTGCTGCGCCTGCTCGACCGCTTCGACCTGCTCGCCGGACAGCAGATCGTCACGCCGCTGCTGCGTGCCACTGGCGCCGCGATCGCGTACTTCGCGCACACTGGTTTCCCGGGCTTCGTCATCGCTTGGTACGTCGCCGACATCAGCGGCGACCTGATCTTGTGGTTCCTGACCATCCGCGAGCTCACGCGCCGCGGCATGCTCGACGCATTGACGCCCGGCCTCATCGGCACCGCACGTCGCCTGCCCGAGGCCTGGAGCTTCGTATGGACCACCAACATCTCCACCTCATTGAGCGCCGCCTGGGGGCCGATCAGTAACCTCATCGTCGGCGGCGTGCTGGGGCCGGTGGCGGCCGGGCTCTACAAAATCGCGGGCACGCTGCTCGATTCGGCCGGCAAGCCGGCCGATCTACTGACCAAGGGCTTCTATCCGGAGATCATGCGGCTCGATCCTTCAAGCCAGCATCCGTGGCGACTGGCGGTGCGGACTGGGCTGCTTGCTGGCGGTATCGGGCTCGCCGTGGTGCTGCTCATCCTTCTTGGCGGCAAGCCGCTGATCAGCCTCGCCTTCGGGAAGAAATATCTCGACGCCTATGGGTTGCTCAGCCTGATGATGTTCGCGCTTATGGTATCGATGGCGAGCTTCCCGCTGCAATCCCTGCTCTACATGGTCGGGCGGCAGCGCGCCGCGCTTGCCGCGCAGGGGGCGGCAACGATTGTCTATCTTGGCATGCTTGCCCTGCTCGCCCACTGGTTCGGCCTGACTGGGGCGGGCAGCGCCTACGTGCTGGGTAACGCGGCGCTCGCGCTGTTCATGCTAGTGCCTGTGCTGGTGAGCTATCATAGCCGCCGCCGGTACGCGCCCGCCGCCGGGGCGCAACAGGTGGGCTGACGCGCGCGACGCCAAACTGTAACAATCCTCCGCGAGGGAACAATCGCCGTCGCTGTTAAAAGGATCGAACCATGCGCGCTCTGCCCCTTGTCTCCCTGGCGCTGACGCTCGCGCTGGCCATCACCACCAACGCCGGCGCGCGCCACGAGCGCAAGCCCGTCGCCACGCGCCAGTGCATCAGTCTGCATGGTATCCGCGACGAAACCGCTGAAGCTGACGACCGCCTGATCTTCCACAGCAACGGCGGAGCGGCCTACCGCAACTACCTGCCAGAGCCGTGCGAGAATCTGCGTCGCGTCAATAATGTGAACAAGCTCAAGCTGAATTCGACCAACGGCGACGAGCTCTGCGCGGGCGACAGCGTCGAGATGGTCGACCATGACGGTATCGCACTCGGCCTGATCGGCGGTGGCCCCGCGCAGACGATCAGCTGCAAGCTCGGCCAGTTCGAGCCGATCTCCGAAATGTCGCTGACAGAGGAACTCCGCCGCTAAGGCGGGGAGAGGCTGGAGCGGGTGAAGGGAATCGAACCCTCGTCGTAAGCTTGGAAGGCTTCTGCTCTACCATTGAGCTACACCCGCATCCCGTCGACCTTGTCGCGCAAGGCCACCTGACGCGCCCGCTCACTGCCATTGCCGCCACCACGGCGTCAACCCACCCTGCGAATGCTGCGCAATTGCTGATGACGCCGCCGCGCACGCTATATATCGTTCGATATAGTCATTCGAGAGGAAGCGATGCGACAGGGGATGATGCGACGGGCGTTTCTGGCTCTGGCGGCTGCGGCGATCGCGCTCTCCCCCGCTGCCGCGCAGAAGGGCAAGCCGCCGCTAGTGCTCGCCGCCGCTAGCCTGCAGGAATCGCTCACCGCTGCTGCCGATGCCTGGGTCAAACGCGGTCATGCGAAACCCACCATCTCCTTCGCTGCCTCCTCCGCGCTGGCGCGCCAGATCGACGCCGGCGCTCCCGCCGATCTCTTCATCTCCGCCGACGAGCCATGGATGGATGACGTGCAGAAGAACGGCCACGTCGCGCCGGGCACACGCGTTTCCTTCCTTGCCAACCGGCTGGTGCTGGTCGCGCCCGCCTCGAGCAAGGCGACGCTTCCAATCCACAAGGACATGCCGCTGGCGCAGGCGCTGGGCGACGGCAAGCTCGCCATGGCGGACCCCGATTCGGTGCCTGCCGGCAAATATGGCAAGGCGGCACTCACCTCCCTCGGTGTATGGCCGCAGGTGCAGGCGAAGGTGGCGCGCGGCGACAGCGTGCGCGCCGCTTTGGCATTCGTCGAGCGGGGCGAGGCACCCTTCGGCATCGTTTATGAGACCGACGCCAGGGCTTCCAAGGGCGTGCGCGTGGTCGGGGTCTTCCCCGAGAACAGCCACCCGCCGATCACCTATCCGATCGCGCGCCTGACCAGCTCGACCAGCAGCGAGGCGGAAGGCTTCCGCCTGTTTCTCATCTCGGCGACCGGCCGCGGCCTCTTCCAGAGCTATGGCTTCCTGCCCCACCGGCCGCAGGCGTGCTGCTGACCCCCGACGAATGGGAGATCATCCGCCTGTCGCTGAAGGTCAGCGGCGTGGCGGTGGGCCTGGCGCTGCCTGTCGCCTTCGCGCTCGCCTATCTGCTGGCGCGAGGGCGCTTTCCCGGCAAGGCGGTGCTCGACGGACTGGTTCACCTGCCGCTGGTGCTGCCGCCGGTCGTGACGGGTTGGTTGCTGCTGATCGGCTTCGGGGTGCAGGGGCCTATCGGCGGCTGGCTGCATGACTGGTTGGGTATTACCTTCATTTTCCGCTGGACCGGCGCCGCGCTCGCCGCCGGCATTATGGCGCTGCCGCTGATGGTGCGCGCCATCCGGCTGTCGATAGAGGCAGTCGACCGGCGCTTGGAGGGCGCAGCGCGCACGCTCGGAGCGAGCCCTTGGCACGCCTTCGCCACCGTCACGCTACCGCTCTCGATGCCAGGCGTGCTGGCGGCGCTAGTGCTGGGCTTCGCGCGCTCGATAGGGGAATTCGGCGCGACCATCACCTTCGTCTCCAATATCCCCGGCGAGACGCGCACGCTGCCTCTCGCCATCTATTCGGCGTTGCAGGTGCCCGGCGGCGACACGGCGGTGGCGCGACTGGCTGCCATCTCGGTCGCGCTGTCGCTAGCGGCGCTGGTCGTCTCCGAATGGCTCAACCGCCGCGACGCCTTCGGCCGGGGCCGCCATGTCCTTTGACGTCGATGTCGCGCGCCGGCTGGGGGACACGGAAATTGCGGCGCGCTTTGCGGTCGGCGGCGGGCTGACCGCGCTGACCGGTCCGTCGGGCGCGGGCAAGAGCTCGGTCCTGGCGATGGTGGCGGGTCTGCTTCGCCCTGACCGGGGGCACGTCCGCGTCGGCGGCGTCACCCTGTTCGACAAGTCCGCCGGTATAGACCTGCCGCCCGACCGGCGCCGCATCGGCTACGTCTTCCAGGACGGGCGGCTCTTCCCGCACCGGCGGGTGCGCGCCAACCTGCTCTATGGCCATTATCTCGCAGCAGCTGAGGATCGCTGGATCGGGCTCGACGAGGTGGTCGCCTTTCTCGGCATCGGCGCTCTGCTCGATCGTTGGCCGCGCTCGCTGTCGGGCGGCGAGGCGCAGCGCGTGGCGATCGGGCGAGCGCTACTCTCGGGCGCTCGCTCGCTGTTGATGGATGAGCCGCTCTCCTCGCTCGACTTGCCCCGCCGCGCCGAGATCATGACGCTGATCGAGCGCGTCCGCGACGAACTCTCCATCCCCGTCCTCTACGTCACCCACGACACGATCGAAGCGGAGCGCCTCGCCACCCGGCGCATCACGCTTGGGGACCAAATGGGCACCACCATTTCGTAACAGGAAACCACAGAGCAGGACTCGCCAAGCGCACCGCTCGGCGGCAGGATCGACATATGCCGTTTCGAACCCCGGCCAGTTTGCTCGTCTGGCCGCATCTTGCGCTCGCCTCGTGTCGCCTGGCCCTGATCGGGCTGGCCGGCACTGCGCTGGCCGCGCGCGCCCCTGCGCCCGCGCCCCGGCTGCTGCCCGGCGCCGCGAGCTTCGCGGACATTTCCGGGCCTGTGGTCGCGACGCCGGCGGATATTTACGGCTCGCTATTCCGAGCGGTGCAGCTCGCCCGCGTCTTCCCGGACAGCAAGACCTTCACCGATGCCCTGCCGCGCCGCGATCCGGGCCAGATCCTCACGGACTATCGCACGGCTCGGCCGGCGGGCGTCGCCGGCCTGCGCCGCTTCGTACTCGCCAACTTCATCCTGCCGCAGAACGCTGCCGCCCCGCCGCCAGCCGCCGCCCAGCGCCCGTTACTCGCGCAAATCGTTGGACTGTGGCCAGTGCTCACCCGCCAGCCCACGGCTGTGCCTGCCGCCAGCTCGGCGCTCGCGTTGCCGAGCCCCTATGTGGTGCCCGGTGGTCGCTTTCGCGAAATCTATTACTGGGATAGCTATTTCACGATGCTTGGCCTCGCGCGCGACCAGCGCGCCGATCTTGTCGAGGGCATGATCGACGATTTCACCGCGCTGATCGAGCATTACGGCCATATCCCAAATGGCGCACGCACCTATTATCTCAGCCGGTCTCAGCCGCCGGTCTATTATCTGATGCTCGGCCTGTCGCCAGCGCATGACATGGCCACCTTCCGCCGCCGCCTTGCCGCACTGCGGCGCGAGCATGCCTATTGGATGAGCGGCGAGGACGGCCTCGCCCCCGGCCATGCCCAGTTCCACGTCGTGCGCCTGCCGGACGGCGCGCTGCTCAACCGCTATTGGGACGCGCGCACCACACCGCGCGAGGAAAGCTACGCCGAGGATGTCGCCACAGCCGCCTCGTCCCGGCGCCTGCCGAGCGCGATCTACCGCGACCTGCGCGCCGGTGCCGAGAGCGGATGGGATTTCTCCTCGCGCTGGCTCGGCGATCCGCGCGATCTCGGCACTATCCGTACCACTGAGATCGCGCCCGTCGACCTCAATAGTCTGATGTACGGCATGGAGCGGATGATCGCGATCGCCTGCGCGCGGCTCGCCGACCTCCCCTGCGCCCGTGAATATGTGGCCCGCGCCAACGCCCGCGCCAATGCGCTGCGCGGCGAGTTCTGGAATGCGCGGGAGGGCCGCTTCGCCGACCTCGACTGGCGCACCGGCCGGCCGACAACCACGCTGTCTGCTGCCACCCTCTTCCCACTGTTCGTCGGCGTCAGCCGTCCCGACCAGAGCCGTGTGGTAACGCAGACGGTGCACCGCCGTCTGCTCGCGCCGGGCGGGCTGCGCACCACCACGCTCACGTCGGGTCAGCAGTGGGATATGCCCAATGGCTGGGCGCCGCTCCAGTGGATCGCGGTGGAGGGGCTGCGCCGCAACGGCGACCCGGCGCTCGCCCGCAGCATCGCCGAACGCTGGCTGACAACTGTCTCGGCGCGCTATCGGACGACCGGTCGACTGGTCGAGAAATATGATGTCGAGCGACGGCAAAGCGGGAGCGGCGGCGAATATCCGCTGCAGGATGGCTTCGGCTGGACCAACGGCGTCACGCGCGCGCTGATCGCCGACTATGGACTACCCGCTGCCAACTGACACTCATCGTCAGCCGGACTGTGCCGCCTAAGCCACAGGCACTCCCAAATTTTCTAGCGTGGCGCAGCGTTGCTGCGCTGTAGCAATTCTGACACCCCTCACCTCTAGGGGCGCCCCTAACGGGGGGAAAGATCCCGTACGGGATTCACCAAACAGGGGAAAAATTGTGAACGTTAAGAAGCATTGCGCACGGGCGTCCGTGTCGCTGCTAGCGCTGGCGATCGTCACGCCGGCCTTCGCTCAGTCGACCGGCTCGCAGCAGTTCGACCAGCAGATCATCGTCACCGGCGCCCGCACCAGGCAGGAAGTCGCCGGCATCACCGTGCCCAACACGGCCAAGACGCGTCAGGTCCTGACCCAGGAGTTCATCACCCACCAGACGCCAGGCCAGGCGATCTCGGACATCATCAACCAGATGCCGGGCGTGAGCTTCCAGAACAATGACGGCTACGGCTCAAGCGGCGGCTTCCTCACTATCCGCGGCTTCGACCAGTCGCGTATCTCGAAGACGTTCGACGGCATCCCGCTGAACGACACCGGCAATTATGCCCTCTTTTCGAACCAGGATCTCGACCCCGAGCTGATCGACCAGGTCAACGTTTCGCTCGGCTCGACTGATATCGACAGTCCGACCCCGGCCGCTACCGGCTCAACGGTCAACTACACCACGCTGAACCCGACCGAGGACTTCCATGTCCGTCTGCAGGGCTCGGTCGGCGAGTTCGACATGTTCCGCGTATTCGGCAAGATCGATACCGGCGATGTCGGGCCGTTTGGCACGCGCGCCTGGATCGCGGCCAGCAAGCAGACCTATAACGCGCCGTTTAACCACTACGGCAAAGTCGACAAGCAGCAGTTCAACGCCAAGATCTATCAGCCGATCGGCTCGAACGGCGACTTCGTCTCGGTCGGCGGTCACTTCAACAAGAACCACAACAACTTCTTCGGTTCGGCCCCGCTGCGCACCGACGACACGATCATCGATCCGAAGACTGGCGCCGTCATCGGCACCCGCGTTGCCGGCCCGGACAGCAATGTGAACCGCTTCCCGACCGATGGCGACGAGCGGGATTACAACAACCAGCTCTATTACAACTTCGGTCACTGCACTCGCCCGACGCCCGTCAACGGCACCGCGCAGGTCGAGACCACCACGCTGTCGGCGACCGCCAACAACCTCAACCAGGGCTGCGGCTCGATCTTCGACTATCGTTTCAACCCGTCGAAGACCGGCAACATCCGCATCAACTCGCGCTTCACGCTGATGGACGGCCTGACCCTGACGGTCGATCCCTTCTATGAATATACCGACGCCAATGGCGGCGGCACGATGAAGGCCTCGGAAGG
>OUNM010850497.1_pt1 | contig 39075 bp, 52 predicted proteins | sample 1769961 | NCBI WGS metagenome assembly OUNM01 (sample SAMEA3914820, study PRJEB12502) | metagenome | biome: forest; material: soil | place: USA | collected 2012-03-12 | depth 0.3 m | reverse complement strand
GCTGAATGTGACTCCATTGCGCAGCCCGCCGGCCGACTCAAAAATTATCAGACCCGCCTCCAGTCCCCCACCAAACAAGCATTCTCTTTCGGCGCTGCACCCTGCATCACCGTCCCGGTATCTCAATGAATATCCGGTAGCAATTGTGGAAGCTCTAGAGATAGTGAGAGCATCTCTAGACGCTAAATCTCGACGATCGACGCCCCTGCCAACACCGCCATCATGCTGGTAGTAAGTCAGCCTGGTCCTCGCCCTGCACTTTCGCATGCCGCAGTGATTCGGTCGCGCATTGGGTCGCCGTTTCGCTCTCGCCGTCCCTCAGTTCGCTGACTTGATTTTCAGACAAAGCCGGTCGCAGATCTATGCGCTCTGCTCATCGACGAGCTCCATGGCGAACTCCCCTCCGTACGTACCGGTCGTGCTCCGCCTTGGAGACCGGATACCGCCCGCCTCCCTGTCGACGCCTTGCTTCAGGGCTGACATGCCTCTTTAGAGAATTTTTTCGATCCTCCTCAGCAAGGGCCGATCGACCTTGCCCCAACTCGTCCAGTATACCTCGATGACCCCGCGCCAGCTTCGCCATGGCCTCGCCGTCCTCCAGCAGCACAACCTGCTGTTCTACCATCTCGATCCGGGCGCCGAGTTCGCTTTCTACGAGGCAAATGCCGAACACGCTTACCATCTGGCTCGCACGGGCAAGATTCTTGAGATGATTGATACCTCTTTCGGCGCTCCCGCAAAGGATGTCATGCAGAGTCTCCTGCTTTCGGGCCAGACGAGGATCTCGGATTTGGTCGCCGCGTACCAGGAGAAGATTGAGCACGCAAACAAGACGGCGGCTCATGCCGGCGACGATGATGACTTCGGGGCGGGGACGAACGGTACAAACGGGGATTCACACCCGCCCAAGAAGGCCGGTCCAATGGTCAGGAGCACCGCCCACCTCAATTCTATCATCTGCCGGCTTGTGGAGGCCGAACTGATCGACGTTGTCCACGCCAAGACCTTTGAGAGTACCCAAGACATCCTAAAGGTGGTCGAAAAGGAGGTCATGGACAAATACTTCCCAGCAGGAGTCAAGGGAAACAAGGCCAAGGTCGACCTGCAGGAGAGGATTGCCGAGGGTCTTCGCAAGGTCCGCGGCGAGTCCAAGTCTCTCAAGCGCAAACTCGAGCAAAACGGCACGGCGGCTAAACGACGAAAACTGTTTGCCGGGGCCGGCGTGGCGAACGGGGCTCATGATGAGGATATGGACCCGGCTCTGGATGTAGGTTTGCTGGACAGAGACGGACACCATGAGCGCTGTACTGACCTATTGCATAGCCGAGACAAGTCATCAGGATCAACTACGAAAAGTGCCTCGTCGATCTGCGCAACCGTCGCCTTGTTCAGTTCGCGACCGACATTTTTGGGGAGACCTCGGCTTATGTGTACGGCGTGCTTCTGAAGCTCCTCACCAAGGATCTACCCCGCTGCCGCGCCGACCCTACGATGGATATTGGAGAAGATAAGGAGGAAATTGAACAAGGCCCAGGGTCCGTCACCACGGACCAAATCCTCGACAGCCTCAAAACATCCGTCGACCTCTCTCTGGGGATAGGAAAGGCAGAGAGACGGCAGGTGTCCTCCACGGCAGCCGAGACGATGGAGCTATACCCGCCAAAGAAGAAGAGGTTGATCGAGGAGGCGGAAGTGGATGGCGAGGCCAGCGCGGACGAAGACGAGGACACGGAGTCCAGCGACGAGTCGGAGTACGACTCGGACTACAAAGTGCCGGCGACCAACGGAACGAATGGCGTGAACGGCACGAACGGTTCCAAGGTCAAGTTTGACGAGTCGGCGGCGCCCAAAGAACGGCGGCTCGACCGGCCCACCCAGCTGCGGCAGCACCTCCTTCTCCTATCAGAAAGCACGCAGCGCTTCGTGCGCCACTGCGGCCCGAACGAATGGACAGTCGACTTTGTCCCCCTGATGAACGCGCTTCGCGAGGTTGAGCTCGACTCGGTGATCGAACGGACCTGCGGTCGCCAGGGCCTCCGCCTCGTGCGCATATTGCGAGCAAAGGGGAAGCTCGACGAGAAGGCCCTCCCGAACGTGGCCTTGATGCGCAAGCCCGAGCTTCAGCAAAAGATGCTTGAGATGCAGACGGCGGGCTTTGTGTACGTGCAGGAAGTGCCCCGCGATCTCAAGGCCGACGTCAAGAAGTCCTTCTTCCTCTGGTTCTGCGACATCGACCGCTCGCTCAGCCGGCTGCTCGACACCAGCTACACGACCATGGCCCACTGCATCCAGGTGCTCGAGGCGCTGCGGCAAAAGGAGAAGGACGTGCTCGAGACGACCAAGCGCACCGATGTCCGCGGGCGGGAGAAGGATACTATGCGCAAGGAGTACTACGAGCGGTACTCGACGTTTTTGGAGTGCGAGCGGAGGCTGTTTGCTCAGGTCATGAGGTTGGATGATCTGGTGTCGGTGATGAGGGATTTCTAAAGGCAGGGTTCCCCTCTCTCCTGTGTCATGATAGGACGTGATGTGATGGTGGTGGATATCGGTGGACACACCCACACTCACACAAGTTACACATTGCGATAATCTTGCATCGGCGGCGTAGCTGGCTTGGTGGGAACAAAACTTAGGGTATTCATCGTTGCATTTGGTTGGCGTTGTCGTGGGAGGGTTTCTGTTTCTGTTTGCATCCTGATCTTGTTTCAAGGTTGACTCGGGGATTCGGCGAAGGCCTGGGAGACTGATGCTACCCCTGGCTACTGGTTGCTCTACAGTCGTGTAACTCCTGTGTCAGATAGAATGGATCCTGCTGGATATACGTGACGGCCATCTTTTAGTCTGCCGCCTGCTGTCATTCATGGCATTGTTTGGTAGGGCTGCGAAGTCCCGAGCCAGTTGCCCAAGTAGCTTCATCACCATCAGCACGGCGCGTAGGGCTGGTCATCACTCGGTGGCATTGGTTGTAGCCGGGAACCACGGGCATGATCCGCATCGAAGAGTCACCAGCAATCACACCCAGCTGGGCACGCAATGAGTCGGCCGCCTTGGCTTGGCGAGCCGCTGGAAACGTGCTAAAGGGTACCGAATACAGATACCTTCATGCAGGTTGATTGGATCTCGGTGTACGATGTCACCGCCAGCCTCAACAGCAGACGCGGACGCCTTTTCGGTGCCTGACGGCCGGCCAGCGCTCCTGATTGTCCACATAGGTAGGTAGGTGGTCCTGTGCAAAGTACCGTACACAAGCACTTGAAAGTTGTCAGTGTGGCCGACTCCATCAGCGAGCGAACGGTGGCACTCTCTCCGACGCGCACCTTGACATGGCTGACACAGACCTCATCGCTTCCATTTATCCATTTGAGGACTACACTGGCAGTGGAGAAGCACCTCGCAGTGGCGAGGGCCCTGAGAACAAACCGACTCATTTTTACGCAGCCCATTGCAACCGAAGACGACACCAGGCCGCCCGATCATCACGGCCCAGTCCTCGCCTTGAGGTTGAGCCAGCCGCCCAGATCCAAGAATGGTTTTGTGTGTTTGGATACAGTCTGGGCCCCCAACTTTACACAGAGATCATCGTTGCTGTCCACGACGACACCATGTCGCCGCCCCCATCTGCAACATCGACTGGCTCCGGGCTGTCTCTATTATTTGACCGACTTGAGCGATGACCATCTGCTGCACGAGTCATTGAGCCCGAGCCTCGCGAGACCAATTCTCCGGAGCGGGGTTCTCTTGTGAGACAGCAGACGCCCACCGTGATAAGCCCGCAAGACTGCAGTGAGCTGCAGCGAGCTGCGTGATACCATTATGCTGAGGCATTGTCATGCAGCGGCGGGTGCTCAGGTGGTGTGCGATGGTTGATGCCGCAAAATGCTCAGAGAGGTCACCTTTTCCGAGTAAACCGGGGATCCCCGCGTCTCTCAACCCCGCACTCCCCCCTCGAGAGAAAGGCAGTCTGGTGTCCATGGGGGGATGCTGCACAGCATACAAATCGGCCCTTCGCAGAGACAAGAATTCGCATTTCTCGACCCGGAATTTTGAAAAAGTGACGAGTTCTCGAATCTGACAGGCGTTTCCGATTGGACAGTCGAGTCCTGTCCAGATGCATTGTCTGTGCGCAGACTTGGGTCTCTTGGTTTGCGGTTACTGTCGGTTGTGGGTCCGCCTGCTTTCAGTTACTGCAGTTGGCTATCGGGGCGCTAGTTAGATCGAGCGTTGGACCCTGGAACGGTCGAGCTTGCCCCGCCATTTTTAGGATGGCTCGAGTGGGAAGGATGACCCAGGAGCCCAGGAACCAGGCTCCACTGGCGCTGCTGTGGGGTCTGGGGCTGCCGGGATCTCTCTGTCCGACCCCTCTCCCCAGACGCCCACTTTCGACCACTCTCTTTTTCGAGACATGGATGATGGCAACAAGCCAACAACAGTGCATCAGCCCACAACAACGTGCGTCGGTGATCCAGTCCATGTCACATCAGCCAACACCGGCCTGGCTGATACGCCACCGGCCCGCACGCATCACCCCCGGTTCCGATTCCGATTCCGAAGCCGCGCAGCTGCGCGAGGCCGATCCAGCAGACACCTGCTGCATGAGCCTGCTGCTATCTCCGTGTTCCCCCGCTGCTCCGACCGGCAGCCTGCTGTTCTCGCACCGTGGAAACCACCGAGTCCAGAAACCATGGAGACCGTGGATCCCGGCGGGCTGCCGCCGTCGTACCAAGAGGCCACAACCCGCCCCGACTGGCTCGCTCTCGTCGCGCCGTTCGTCCCCGTCCGGGACTATTCCCGCCTCATCCGCGTCTCCAAACGGTTCTACCAGCAGTTCGCCCCGCGCCTCTGGAATGACCCCTTCGCTGTCATCCCTATGCTCAAACAACACCACGGCTAGTGCCCCCGCCTTCGGTCATTTGCATCGTGGCTAGCACGGTCTGACCACCCATGTTCCCCTTGTAGATCTCGACCGCGTTGCGCTCTTGCTGGCCCCTCCCCTATGGATTAAGACACCCCGTCCGACGAACCGGATGTGCTCTTTCGACGCGCGTTCTCTTGCCGCAGACTCTCTCGGTCTTTCCCAGTACGACCACACCGTGCCGTCGCTCACAAAAGGGATTCTCTCCATTCTTTGCAGCTTTCGCCGGCTACGGTGCGTGTTCCTGGACGGCTACCCCGGCTTGCAGCCTGAGGAGCTGAATCGGTTGAAGTCTGACCCGCTCGGAATCATCCACCCTCCGTTGCTCTTGAGCATCGCCCGGTGCCCGGTCGAGCTCCCACTGTCATTCTTCGCCTCATTCTACCTGAAGAGACTTGTGTATCTGGATGTGTCTGATATGCCCGGCTCTCTGAGGAACCCCCTGGCCCAGGGGGCTCTAAGTCCGGCTAGCCAGCCCGGACTGCGTATACTCAAGGCGCAGGGGCGCGAGGTGGACAACTCGACAGCGTCTCTTATTTTCAAAACTTTCCGGGACCAGCTGTGGAGTCTCGACCTCGGCCGCAACAAGCTCACCGACGACACCTTTGGTGACCTTCATGAGTTCTCGTTCCCGGCCCAGAACTTGAGATTGGGTGACTTTGCGATCGAGGGTCGCCTGTTGCACACCCCAGAAGCCAGCGCTTCGTTCGGCAAGTTCTGTTTCGTCAGCGAGTCGAAATGGAGCCCAAGTTTTAGCCATCCCCTCAGACACCAAGAGGATGCCCCCTTTTACACACGGCACGTCGAAGATGGCCCCTTTCCGTCCTTCAAGTGCCGCTTGAATGGCCGAGTGAAGATTCGCCCTGACTCGGCCGATGGCATCAAGATGCTGTTCTCTGGCCGTGCGGGTTCTCATGGTCCCACCCTGGAAGATGTGCAAGCACAGGACGTCTGCCGGGCCCACGGCGGCATCACTCACCTTCATCTAAACCGGAACCGCATCTCAGCCGCATCTCTTGCCAGGATGATCAGATCGTCTCCAGGACATCTGCAGCACCTCGAGTGCGAGTCCCTGTCATTTACGCTCCCCGATGCCGCCCCTCCTTCTTGGCTCTCCAAGACGCGTCTGTCCGGCACTCTCGGCTGGGCACATGTTTTCCGCCCCGTGTTCTCAGCTGATCTGCAGGTCCTGCGGATCCACCACTCGCTTGCTACACAGCTTCTTGCCCTCGAGCTCGAGGGCCTGTCGCCCCTGGCCAGTCTGTGGGTGGCTGAGACACACCTGCTCCCGCGGGCGGAACTCACGTATCCCGAGGCATTCGTCCCAGACATGAACCCCAGGCTGCAGTCGCTCGCCTTGACGCAAATCCCCCGATACTCCACGGGGCCGCTCATCGAGAAGTTGACCAACCTTTTGAGGCTGGCTTCGATACAGGAGGGGGAAATTCAGGACGGCCAGACGGCCGACCGCTATGCTCCGGCGACGGTCCTCGGTCTACGACATATCCGCCTCGAATTCGCTTCGGACCCGCGTGAGGAGCTGGATGAACCCTCCGATGCCGAGTATGACCTCGACGCGGGGTCGCTCATGGCCAACACCACCACGGAGTTCAGCTTCTTTGGTGACTCTTGGTCATCCACTTCCAAGCCGTCACTTCCTTCTGCTCCGCCATTCCAAGTACCTCTACCCCAACCTCCTTCCCACGATCCCGTCCCCAATCGTGATGCCAACCAGTCGGCCCGACCTGAACCTCCGCCACCACCTCTTCCTGAAACCACACCCCCACCCGGAACAAACCCTCCGACACACCCCCAACCACCGCCATCGCCACCACCACCACCAACAACAACAACAACAACAACAACAACAACAACAACAACAACAACAGCAGCAACAGACCCACAAAGAATACCTCACACCTGGACCTACAACGCCACTCAACACACCCTACCCGTCTGGATCGGCCCCGGTTCCGACCCCAGCCCATCTCCCGCCGTGCAAGAATACGCACGCCTCCTCCGCGCCCACCCGGCTCTCCAAGCGGATCCCGTGCCAGCCACGCCGTGCCACGTCGCGGGGGGCGTGCCACACGGTGAAATTCTGTTCTCGCGGGCTTGGGAGGCGATGCTCGTGCCGCGTAGTAGCGGCAGTAACAGCAGTAGTGCTTCCCGCCCGCCCAAGCCGAGCCGGGAAGAGTTGCGTGGGATGAAAGATGTTGTGGCTGCTATCAAGGCCTATCGCTCCGAGACGAGGGGAGCGTATGAGCATGCGAGGGAGAGAGGCGGGCAAGTAAGGCTAGGGGGGCCGCATTTCCATTGGAGCGGGACGGTCGAGGTGGTGCTGGAGGAGCGGCAGTCGGATTACTCGCCGTCTTACCACGCGCCTGTTTATCAGGTTTCGAAGAGTGTTCGCGCTGGGACAGGCTGACCGAGCTGAGGAGTGGGGAGTGGGAAGTGAAGGAGGGTTGGGATACACTACGTGGGCGTAGCAAGCGGAAAAGGGCTGTTGAGAAGAGGGACTGTCTGTGGTTGCTGAGGTTAGTGGGTGTGAAGTGTGGTGTTCGTTGAGTGGCCTTCGAGGGTTTGGCGGCTTGCTCTGGATGGCGATGGTGGACGGGATTCCGGTGGTGCAGGGGGCTGTGCATACTCGCATCAGAATGCTGTCAACTGAACGTGCACCTTCCCGGCGCCCACCCCCTATATACTAGTTCCCGCAACACCAATATCACCGCCCCCCCAAAACAGCCAATGGCTTATTGGGGGGGCCGCGCGGGGCCCAAAAGTCCCCGCGCCCCGGCCGCCCGAACCGTCGGGCCGCCAGTTCGATCCCGCCCTCCGGCGTATGTAAAACCTCACCGGAGGTTTTCGTAACCGGCCGCGCATCCCCACCACCCCCTCGGGGGTAAGGTCAAAAGGGAGCGGGTCGGTGAGCTTTTTGTCCTTTGGGGCATTTTGCCCTCCTTCCCCTTCCTCTCCCACCCCGTGCAACACTGGCACCCGACTAGCTTGCTGCAAAAGGACGGGACGTTTGGAAACCGCTTCTTGCGGTCCCTTCTGTTGCTGCATGATGACGAACAGGGCGAGGGCGTTTTTGTGGACAGGGCCGAGATCGGTTTCATCCCTTACTGACTAACACACCCCCAATCCCTGGGTACCGGGACGGGCCTCGTGTAAGTGAGCTAGGGGCTTCTGATTAGAGTACGTAGCCATCATCAGCCGAGTTGCCACAAGGATAGAGAAGTGATATAATGCTCTTGTATACTAAAAATCGGTCTAATTGCTCATTAAATACAGCGATCGACGCAAATCCTTGCTCGCTGGATGAAGGCGCCCGCTTTGCCCTGACGAACAACAAAGCAACCGCACGCGTATCTTCCAGGTTGTATCTATCCGCCCATCCGCCCACCCGCCGCTGCCGCTGCCATGGAGAGTCGTTTCGGTTCCCACAACGCCCAAAAAGATTCCGTTCCGACCATCCCGCATGTGATTGTATTGTACATGGGGTCTCCAGCCCCCTTCGTCCGTTCCCCGCCTCAAAGTGTTCATTTCTTGAAGGCAGCGTCGAAAGCGGGGATTAGTGTTTGCGCCAGCCAGAAGGAGAAGACGAGCTTGGGGCCAGTCATGAGGAGCTACATCGCGTCACAGTCAGCAGCCATTTCCCCCTCAAAGTTGACAGAACGGAGACTAACCTTGGGGACGAGCCCCTTGAAGAAGGCCGAGGCACCCTCGTTCTTGGCCATGTTGGTCAGAATGCGGAAGCCGCCCTCGGGGTTGTCAAAGTTGCGGTTCTGGATGCGCGTCTTGATGACGTCGAGGGGAGCCGAAACGACCAGCGAGGCCGACGCGCCGGCGATGGAGGCAACAAAGTTCTGGAACCACGTCGCCTTGTTGTAGTCGTCCAGAGCAAAGAGGAACTCCTTGGCAAAGGCCGAACCGCCGAACAGCTGTGGAACGTGAGTCAGCATCCTTGGCCGGAGAATTCAGGTCAGGGGTAGAATAAGGGGAAATGGACGTACCGCAAACGATCCTGGGGCGTTTCTGGCCGCCGTCCAGCCCCATCCACGGTACAAGCCGAACCCTTCGTCCTGAATGATCTTGACAATGCCGCGGCCACGGAAAGCCTCGGGGTTGGTCTGGCGCTTGATCTTGAGGACATCAAGCGGCAAAAGAACGATCTCGCCGATGCCGATGAGACTGCCGGCAGTCGAGTGCATGATGGCCTTGCCCGTCTTCTTGCCGAATGCGCCCTCAAAGTCCCTGCCGTAGTGGGTGTTGAGGTAGTCGCGGGCCACGGGCTGGCCACCGTACTTGTACACACGCTGCAGCACCTTGTACCCGGCGGCGTACCCGAGGCCGGGGAACAGCGAGATGAACTTCCTCCCGAGGGGCGCGCCGGCCTTGTCCTTGAAAATGACGGTGTTGAGCTGGGTCATGGTGCTGACCTTGCCCTCGTTGCTCATGAGGCGCTTCGCAATGGTATCGACCTGTGCGTCACAAGTCCGTCAGTCCCCCATTTCCCGTCTCGCACCGACCTCACATCGGAGTTCTGGAGGCGCAGTCGTCGGGAGAACGTACGGGATGGAAGATAGCCAGCTCGGCGATACCGGCAGAGCCTGCAAGACGAAAAGTTAACAAATGTCCCAAAGGGTGATAGAGGGGGTTCCAATTGAGACCTACCGGAGCCCAACAACCTCGCCAGGTTCGACTCCTTCTCCCGCGCGGCAGCCATTGGAGGAGACATCTTATCTTGTTCTTGAGGTTTGAATGTGGGAAGAAAAGCCGGAACGGAACACCCAAGCAGAACCAGCACGCAGCAGACGGGACGGCGGGTACGGGATTCAAAAAGAAGGAACCTGTGATTGTTGACTCGAAAGCAAAAAAAAAGCCCGACGTCGAAACCGCGCGCATGCAACCCAGGTCGTCCGACTTATTATCGGTCACCGCCCGGCCCGTCAGAAAAAAAAATCTGGAGCCCGCTAATCCCAAGCTCCGACAGCGGGGTGCCTGGCCCTGGCCCGGACACATGGCGCGACACACGACAAGGGCCTGCAAGGGTCCCTGGCTCAAAGCGAGGTTCCTGAGCTTGGTGTGGGGCGGTTCAAGGTGGGGGGTTATCACTTATTAGGTGAGAGACTTTGATACTTATACATACCAATGCAGGAAGACTTGGACCACCAACAACGCCGACAAAAACAGATTATAAACTCGAAACCATCCAAGCTCTCGATCCTATTTCTCACAGTGTACTACTAACCGTCCTGCACGACTCTCTTGAAAGCCCTCTCTGGGGATTTGGGGCGCCGGATGTGCTGTCTCAGAAAAAGAGGTGGCTTGTGGGCGCGCCCGGTTCGCCCGACGAGTTACCTGGACCATTACGTAGAGTCGTGCGTGCTGGTTGGACTGGCGGGCTGCTTCTTGGAGAATTGTTGACGAGGACCAAGAAGATACTCGGCCATACCACATGATTCCCAGCTTGACAAACCCGGCCGAGGCTTGGAGGGATAGCGATGTCTCTCGTCCGGCGTTGTCCGTGGTAGCATGCATGTGCCTGACAGCCGGGGCGCAATCAACCAGGTCCATCTCAAGGTCCCCTGGCCGAGCGTCGAGGTCTGCTGTGCATACAGCCTGCGATCCTTGTCGCACTGCATCGAGCATCATCCATCAACTGCCGGACCCTGAGCAGATGCAGCAGACGGCGCTACCAATAGTCCCACACCACCATATTCGACTCCCCCTCTCGAAGCACACGGTCCTTGAGTCCGACTGGCTACCGGCATATGCGCTCTCAGCAAGTCATCCCCCCTCTCAAAATGTGACCACCCTCGTCTGGAATCCTATAGTATCTGGCATTCTGGAACTCGTCGGTCGTGTCGCACACAGATGTGTGTAACCCCTCCGCCCGCCGCCACCATCGACCACCCTCTCCCGCTTCTTCACCACACCCTCTTCATTGACGCCCACAAATAGGTCTATAACATGCAGACACATATACCGCCCCCACAACAATGAACAAGGATGGCACACCACACTTCACCTCCTCGACGCCAGACTTTCCCTCTACCTAACTCCGCAAACAGGGCCAGATCAGGCGAGACCAGTCTCCGAAACAAAAAAGCAACCGAGACACACACAGCGACCTGCAAGATCTCAGCCCGACATGCCACTGGGCGTGTGAGACATGCCGCCTGCCGCCGCGAGCTCGCGAGGCATGACTCGGAGGAGCGTGCATGCATCGTTGTTGAACCAACAGGAGGGCGAGACACGACATGACATGACATGGACACGAGGAGGAGCAGCGGAGCGTGGTGTCTGTGATGGTGGCTGCTTGGCCTGGCTGCAAGTCTGGCGAGTCAGGTTAGCGGTTCTCAACTGGGACGACGAGGCTGTGAAGACCTTTTTTCTTTTCTACCTTTTTTTCTTCTTTTTGTCTTTGGTTTGAGGCCCTAATAGCCAATACATCATACATTACGGAATACCGTGTTAACCAAGACCCTCCTTGCCCCTGCTTTCGACTCGGATAATGGCGAGCCAGATCCCAGTGTTGCCCGCATCCTACACTGCTCGGAGTTCTTTCCACTTGGCCAGATACGTGAGTGCAACCAATGACTCCATCCAATTTTCCTCCCACCCCAATATCCCAAGGCCTTGCCTGTCAAACCTTTGTAACGTACATTACCAATTATTTGTAGACCTCGGCGCTCATCAAAACATCATCGCCGTCGTGTCCCTCCTCGCTGCTTCATGCACACAAGGTTCAGCGCTTGCCGAGCTTCGCTTTCCGCCGCCGACTCTCATTGTGTCTGATGATTTCCTGGTACTGCAACACCGCGCCGGGGAAGTACCCCACCCTCGGCTTGCCCCCAGACTTGGGCCTCATCAGTGTGTGTAGTTTGATGTGGGATTCCAGGTTATCCAGCCGGTTGGTCTGGTGCGAACACCAGTCGCAGGAAAACTTTATTGGTATGTCCGCGTGTTTGCTGAGATCATGTCAGTTCAGTGGATGGCCAAGGAGAGGTAAGCTGTGATGAGAAACTCACGTCTTCATGTGTCGTTTCATGTGCTCGTTTCTCCGGTACACCCTCGGACATCCCTCCGCCAGGCACTTGAAAGCGCTTGCAGCCTCGATGCTGTCAACCCCGTAACTGTGATCCTCCTCGGGCACCACCGCACGGGCCTTTTTTTCGCGCTTGATCCGGGTTGTCCGCTTGATGTTTGGCGAGCCCTTCTGTACTTCTTGCTGGAGCACCGTTGTCCTGCGCCGGGCCTCACTTAGCAGGGCTCGCCTCCTGGCTGTTGTGTGCGAGGACAAGATAGATGACGCCATCCTATCCTCGTCGGGCTCTTGCTTGATCGGCTGGAACGAGCCGGCTAGCGCCGCCGTGGAATGGTGTAGCTCAAAGCTGATCGGGCTGTCCGGGTACGCCCAGTGGGATGCCACGTCGGAGAAGCGGTTGATCTGCGCTATGGCGGAAGGTGTTGATAGAACTGGAAGCGGGCCCAACTGGTTGATCAGAAAGTTGCAGTCCATGTTTTGCGGAGGAGTCAGTTGAGGGCCACAACTGCTGAGCGGGTGACTGGGGAATTCGAACTGTCCCCGCGAAGGCGTGACGGGGAAGACGGGATTGACAAAGTCCGAGACCACACTTTCGGCAACGGGGGTCATTGGAAAGTAGGTTGATGTGGCAGAAGAAGGAGGCGTGAGACCAAACTGATCCGAGTCAACCGAAGAGGCGAAGGAGGATGACCCGAAATCGAACGAAGTCGAGAATGGCGGGGTCGACTGGCCAGAGGTTGGCGTGTGAGGCCCGAAGCTTGATGAGGCGTATGAGGAGCCGCTGGTGCTTCCCGAGGGGCATCCCGCCGGCAGAGCGTTGAAGTCGAAGCCGGCATCATCCACGAAGTCATAGTTGGCAACATCCCCGAAGTCATACTCGGCATCATCGACGGGGTCGATGTGCACGTTGCAAAACATCCCGTTGAGCGGCATCTTGCTTCAACCACGTTGCCGCGAGTTATGCAGAGAGGGGAGGAAACGTAGATGAAGATGGGGAGGCAGCTCTCTCCCTGAACCGAGGGGAGGAAGGAATGGAGGAGCCTTGATAGATAAGTATACAGGAGCTCAAGAAGATCGTCAGGAAGTCCGGCCTTGCCCCTTAGACAGGAGAGACACAGCGGGGCTCAAAGGGGGAAGAGGCTCGCTGATATAAGGGACATTGAGGAATGCCGCGGCTCAACTCGCCGAGACGAGGATCGCCTCTGGGACGCGCCCCCCACCACACCGTCGCTCTCATAATAAGCCAGTCCCGGGATCTCCAGGGCAGCAAGAGAACGGCCGTGCGGCGGGAGGAGTGTCACGGCCATCAGCCATGGTGGTGGATACGCATCCGAACCCTGTCTTGGGCTGGTGCAGCGATGCCGCCCACGCCGCATGCGCAGGAACGGGCCGACAGGAAGCCACAACGACGGCAGCGATGCAAGAGGACCACCCCACTCGTTGAGGGTGCCAAACATGAGGGCTGAGAGGGTGTGTCGGTCGAAACCCGCCCTAAAAAAGCCAACTAGCTAGACCAAAGCGGCTACCGTTGGACAAACTGGGGAAGCTGGAGGGGGGAGGGGGCCATCCATGGATACGCCAGGTAGACATTCCGTACAGTGCCGAGAAAGCCACCGCGTAGATCAGCCGAGAGTCTGGGGTCCCTTCTCATCCTCCATCCCATAGCGGCACCCGGACTAGCTCTGGACGTGGTGGAGGGCCTGGAATGGCGATAGCGCTGGGTCGGAATGGGGGAGTCGTTGCTATCGCTCTCGCGTGTTGTGCCCGCCGAAACAGGCCAGCGGATGTGTGTGCTCGATCGACGGTGCCTGGCCGCCAGGACCTTGCGTGGGACGCCGCCCGCTTGCTCGGCCGCCCTTCAGGCTTCTTCTGCCTCTCAAACAAGAGCCGATTGTGAGCGCAAATTGGACCAAGACCTGGATTGGCAAGGGACTTTCGCTGAGAGCGAGAGTGCTGCCGCTGCCGCACCCCTTCGGCCATCCTCGTGCTCCCTGCCACAGCAAGCGAGAGACCGGGAGTCGGGGCACCCGTGGGCGTCAACACAGGTTGGGCCGCGCTGCGGTGGATGACAGAAAGGGAAATGCTCGACACTGCGACGCTGCCCACAGCCAGCGCAGCTCTAGGGCTGGCTGTGCGAGATCACGCAGGTACCCACAGCAGCAGCTGTTCGGAGGAGGATGGAGCTGGCTTCCTCCCACTGTAGGTAGGTACACAGTAGGTGCCTGCCTGGGCTGGATTCTGCCTGGCGTGCCTGGGAGCTTTGGCGGTTGCTCATGCAGGGTCTGGCAGGGCAAGCATCTCTGGCGGGGCTGCCCCAGGGGTTGGACCAGGGTGGGACCCACGTACTGTGGAGATCCGATCATGGGATCGACGGTCCCTGCTAACAAAAGCGGCCGCCATCGTCCAGCGTTGGTGGTGCGATGTACCTACCTACCTAACCTTATCCCAACGTCATTCAGGAAGGACTTGGCACTGTCCCCGCCGCAAGCTCCTTCACCGGCCGGAGGATCGTGCTTTGCACGGGGCCACCAGGGCATCTCCGACGCGGAAGCTGCTCACCGTCCAGTTGCGACTGCCGGGCTGGTTGTTACCACGCATCTGGCTCACCTGAACGTGGAGGGCCCGGAAGAAGGAACAGCCAGCCTCGTTGCCAAGTTGGTGTGCTGCATGGATCAAGAAGCAAACAATAAAACACTCGACCAGTCAACAGTTGCTGGTATCGTTTGCGATGGGGTGAGAGAGATGTTGCGCGCTCCTCTTTCGGGGTTACCCTTGTGGTGTTCTACCTGATGAGGTGTTTCCGGATCCTGGCATCGCCGTTGCGCCCATCTCGCCAAGATGGTCCGTGGCGTGCGGCCCTGGTGTTGGGCGCTGGCGGTCTCCCTCGTCTGTCTTGAATTCATCACCTCTGAAACCGTCCTCGGCGCCTTGTCCTCGGCGCCTTGTCCTCGGCGCCCGTGTGCCCTCCCTGGAACAATTTCATTTAGCTTACCTAGGAGCAGCGTGGCAGCGTGGAAGCTCTTTTCGTCCCGGAGGCAACGGGCTTCCCCTCTTGCACCTCTCACATCGCGGCAAGCTTCAACCTCCCCACGCCCAGCGGCGACTCGTTGTCCCATCGTCATACTTCCCGCCTTCGAGGAGACCTAGAGGGTGCGCCACCGCAGAATTAGTGCAGCAGCGTCCAAGGTCAACTCGGTTCCTGGCAAGTCGGCGAATGCGTCGGTGTTGGCCTCCCCTCCATGATTCGACATCACATTTTCGGCCTTGGCCGTAGATTTCTGGTAGGCTGCACTTGTCCAGGATCTGTCTCCATGGCTGACCAACCATAGCGAGCTCGGTGAGAGACCCCGCAAGTTCGTCGCAAACACCGTCTGATCCTCGAACGGCAACGTCAACTTCGACGGTTTTTTCCCGCCCCACAGGCTTACTCCGAGCCAGGCCGCCCCCCCGCTCGGCTCCGAAATCTCCTTTCGATGTCCGGGTTCCAGCGAAGGCGCCGGCCTCGCCGCCACCACAAGACTTTTCCAACCCAGCACACAATGGCATTGACAAACTCGTCATCGAGCAAACAGCTCCCCCAGGGTCTCGGAAGACGAACCTGAACTTGGTCTTCATGAGGTTAGCATCCGTCAGCCCAGGAGTCGCAAGTGAGCTGGCGGTGTATTCCATTGCTTTCCGCGCGGTATTTCAAAAACCCGGCACCCGACGACTTCCACTAGAACAGGTCTAGAGGCGCCCGGATGGGAGGCGTTCTTGTGTAACCCGACCGTTGAGCGTCCCAGCCACCATCTCACCGTCTCACTCACCTGCGTGACGAGATCAATCGCAACGGGAAACCTTATTTCTGATGGCGACGCTAATGAGTCGGTTTTTTAGTTAGGCATGGGAACGACATACCAACCCCGTTCAAAACCCTCGCCTCCCAAGCGACCGCGTGCTCCTCAAGCGCAGGCGTGTAGCTGAGGTGAGTAAGATGTGGGAAAACGCAAAAAAGCCACGATCCGAGCACGGCGTCACCGGCCCACGTGGTACAAACAAACGTCTCTATCTCAATTCGGGCGTCCTTGCTCAGAACCTCGTTTCAGCCCCGCAGTTTACCGCCCTGTCCCGTCTTGGTCACCGAGTTGGGCGTACTCACTCCTGAATGCAGCCCCTTGAACGAACACCACGAGAGCGTCGGATGACGAGGGCGTTGCCGGGTTCAACGCTTTCATCCGGCGCACGGCTATCCGACTCACGGCCCGCGCCCTGCGAAGCCACTCTCTTCCGCTGGCAACAAAGCGTGACGCGAGTCACAAGCCGGCCTTCTCGACGCGTCCAGCGGGCACCGCACATCCTGTTTGCCGCTTATCCCCGGAGTTTCACGTGAGGGCCACTCACCGAACCATTTTGTCTAATTGCCATCACGCCAAATCACCTACTTCTTCCCTTCCGCGCGTGATCATGTCCCCAGCTTAAGGCATGACATGGGGGAAAACACCTTGAGCTTCTTTGAAGGCTTCTAGAAGATAGGACACAGTCTGTCCCCATGTGACGTTGACTGGATTAGGAGGCTGTCTGCCAAGGTCGTCCATTGGCTATCGGGCACTCCCCAGCATCTCGGCCAAGATGATGTACAGTCGGCTCCGAAAGGAGTCAACGTCGTTTGCAAGCTGGGCCGCCACCTTCACACCGCAAGCACGAATAAGGCTAGCATAGCAGGCACGGCAGACACAGAGCCAAGAAGACGCAAGCAAGATGGCAAACGGCCCCCACGTTGATTGAGCGATTCACAGACCGCTACACTATCCGACGGCCGCAAGATCAGGCCTTGGTGAGCCTGTACGACACTGCAGCCGCATCCGTAGAGCGGAATATGGCCGCCTCAGCTATTTTGGGCGCATAGATTGAAGACGTGCATACCCGCTTGGGCTTGTCAGGGGTCGGCATGCCGTTCATGTCCAGTGTTCTGTACAGCCTCAGCTGTGGAACCGCCCAACCCCCTCCCCTTCTTTGGGAAGTCAAACACGCCACACAACAACACACGACCGCACAACGGTAGACCAGGAGATCCCAATACGTTGATGCGCGCTAAAAGCTGCGTTTCAGAGGGCGCTAACAATAGTCGGCTGAACTCAAGAGGCTAATCCTGGTCGTCCTCGTCGTCGTCATCTATCCCGTTGTCAGACCCAAACGCGTCCAGCTCCTGCTGGGTGGCTTCTAGGCCGGAAGAGGACATGAACTTTTCGTCTTTTGCTTCAGCTGTAAACAAAACGCACGTCAGCACGCCGAGAATAGATGTCGTATCCCAAGATTGCATCACAGACACACGTAGCAAAAAGAAGAGAAGATGATTGGGGAATCAACTCACTCTTGGCCTCAACCAGTAAATTCTCCTGTACCTCACACTCGGTCAGAACGCAGCCCTCGCCAATGTCGCTCCGCTTGCCCAGAATGCACTTGGTCAGCTTGCAGTTGCGGCCGACCACGACGCCGTCCATGAGCAGGCACTGCGACAGCTTGGCGCCCTCGCCGATCTGGCAGTTGGCGCCCACCACGCACTCCTTGATCGACGTGCGCTCCTGCACCGTCACGTTGTCCGCCACCAGGCTGTCGGCCTTGGTGATGGTCGTGCGGGACTTGACACCCTCGGGGTAGGCCACCTTGCGGGCGTGGGCGAAGGGCGAGGCGGGGGCGTCGTCGGGGCCAAGTTCCTCGAGCGAGGGGAGTTTAGCAAGCTGGAGGGAGATTTGAAGGAGGAGCTGGGCGGTGTCGACGCGGCGGATCAAGGGGGCCGAGGGGGCCGCTGGGTGGACGTAGGCGAGCAGCGGCGGGACGATGGGGGGTGCTGTGGAGGGGCGGTCGCTAGTGCTGTCGTCGTCGCTGCTCTTGGCGGAGATGACGGGGTTGGGGGCGTCGGTTGCGCGCGAGTCGACGTCAAGATTGCGCGTGCTGGTGGCGTTATTGCTGCCACTTGGGGTGAGGTGGCCGTCGAGGCTGTCGCTGTCCGGGCGGCCAAGGACGGCGTCGAGGCCGAGCTTGGCGGAGAGCCCCTTTTGCCAGGTGGATTTGGCCCACCACCCGATCACATCCTCGCCAATGGTCTCGAGGCGCTCGTTTTCCTTGACGAGTTGCATGACCCAATACGGGAAGATGTAGATGTGGGCGTCGCGGTGGGCGGTGAGCATCCGGACGCGCGGGTGCTGACGGAGGAGCCCATGGCGGATGGGGAAGCCCTTTTTATCCTCGACCAGGTCCTTGAGCGAGTCTGTTGGCAACGAGTAGACCACGTTGGCCATGTTGGGGAACAGCGAGTCCTTGGCCGGCAGGACTGATGATGATGGCAGTGGAACGGTCGCCACGAAGTCGGTCTCTTCGCCCTTGATAGGGGTAGTCGTCTTAGTGGGATACCAGACTCCCAGGCCGCCACTTCGCAGCCCGCGAGATGGCGAACCGCCCACGATGTCCTCGAGGCTGGCTGACTTGACCATCCATGCCTGGAGCAGCTTGTCGGCGCCCAACTCGCAGACCAGGTCGCAGGGGAGAACCAGGAAGTCTGAGGTGACGACAGCCTGCAGCTCAGGGAGGCGGAGGATCTCGGCTGTCCCCGTGTTCTGGTCCAGGTCCTTTGGCGCCAGGAGATCGGGGCGGGGAAAGGGCAGGCTGGTTAGAAAGGGGTTTGTTTTGAGGGCGGTGGAGATGGCCTCCGCAGCCGAGGGCGGGCAGACGACGGTGATGTCTACGGGGTGTCAGTCCCACAATGTTGAAGCGAATCTTCCTTCAGACAAGGAAGAATGAATTCCAGCGCGGTAAAGCTTATAAAAGGCTATACCCCTGAGCTGGAACATGAGGCGAACTCGGAGCTTTGGGAAGAGGCACGGCACTCACTTGTTATCCCTGCCCGGTAGCAAAACTCGAGCGGGTACCAGACCATGGGCCGGTTGGCGATTGGGAGGAGGGCCTTGGGGTTCTCATCTGGGTTGGCCGTGAAGGTTGGAAACGAGCTGCCCGGGCCACACAGGATCAAGGCCTGGAGCCCGGGGGTCGCGATGCTGACTGCGTGGGGCATCGCAAGCTCACAACGGGCAACTTTGCCCCGCAGTCGACGAATTCGGGTTGGGTTTTGATGGATTGGTGGCTCGAAGACGGGCTAGTTGTCTGCGCTGATCATACGGAGCTGAGTCCGTCGTCGGCTGTTTTCGTTTGGGGTTTGGCGATGTTGGCCTTGTCTCCTTCTGTTGCTGCTTGTTTCAGTTGTTCTCTCGAGAGTGCTGGTGGTTCCTGCACTGAGTCACTGGCGGTTCATTGAGAAATCCAAATCCATCCCACTTCAAGACCCACTCAAGGATGATGAAATGGCCCGTGCGTCACACATGCAACTGCGAGCGGGGCTGAAAGCCTGGGAAGGGGCCCCGGCCGGCCCACCCCTTTCTCTTGGCATCAGCTCCTTGGCGGCAGCGCCTGGCTCCTGTTTTGCTTGCCCGGCCAACCAGCAGCCTCGGTGATGGGCCGGAAATGGAGCTCGGCTCGTCGCAGCGCTAGGGGTGCATCAACAAGCCGGTCCCCAGCCTTCTTCGGCTTCGGCACCCCGTCACCAGCCACATGAATATTCCGGGGCTGTCTTGCTGTGTTTTGCGCCCTGAACCTGCTGTTGGATTCTGTATCCTGAACCGAGTTTGTTGTCGATCAGGTCTGACTCTGGTTGCAACCCGCCCGAACAAGTCTTCAACACCTCTCCCGCGCCAACACAGTCCAGCCCAGTTCGCCCCACGAACACCCCTCCTCCCTTCGTCGCCGGCAGCGCAATGATCGATCGCTGCGCCGTCAATGTCGCCGCCCTATGAGTCGTCCCGCCGCCGCGGGGTATGGAACCACTGGGTGCCCCTCGCGGTGACCGTGACGGTCGCGACCGTTGGTGTCGCCGCCTGGGTCTGGAGCCAGCGCAAGGATGAAGACCACGAAGACACCGAGCAGCCCGGCGCGTTCCAGGACCTCGACTACGACAACGCCGACTACGGCGACAACCCCGCCTACGGCGCATCCAAGGAGGGCGTTATCGACGCAAAGACCTCGACCTTCGGCGGCCCGCAGCCGCGCTCCCGCGACGCTGGGGACGCGACAACACTGCAGCCACCCGCCGACCCGGCGAGCTCGGGCTGGGCCGCCTTGCGCCGCACTCCGAGCCCCCAGCAATTCTTCGACAGCGCAAAGCGGACTGTTGCCGCCGGAGTGACTGCCGCCGGCGCCGCCGTGGGAAGCGCCCTGGCAGCCATCCGCGAGGAGGACAAGTCGGCCTATGCCGACCACGAGACGTGGTCCGAGGAGGCGGATGCCAAGCAGGACAGGGCCGTCGGCCCGTCCCACAGCAACAAGGATACCAACAAGCGCCGGAAGAAGGTCGCCATCGTCATCTCAGCGGACAACCACCTGGACGACGTCGATGCTGACGGGTTCCACGAGCACGCTGTAAGTGGCTCTGATGAGCAAATGCGGGGGATTCCCTCGGCGCATGGCTAACGATCAGACGCAGTCCATCCTCTCCCACATCCCCCGCCAGCTCGATTACTCCAAGGTCAAGCTCTACGTGCTCATCTACGCGCCTACCCTGAAGGACACGGCCGTGGACGCGGGCAGCAACCTCCCGCCTCCCTCGCTGAGCTCATCCTTCTCGAACATCGACCACGCCCAGGCGCAAACCACGGACGGCGCGCGGAGCCCCTTGTATGTTAACAACCTTGCGTGCCATGCATGGGGCCTTTCTTGTTGCTGACTTGGTGTAACTCTACAGAGTCGGCGCGTCCTCGGCGGACCCTTCTTTCAACGCCATCTACGCGCAGGCGCAGGCGCTCGTCGAGAAGGACAGCATGATCCTGACCTTCACGTCGGCCAACGGCCACTCGCACATCCTGCGCCACATCCAGCCCGAGATCGTGTACCTGCAAGAGTCGCTCTCCGGCGACAACGGCAGCGTCGTGACGAACCTGCAGACCTGGCTTCGGCGCGACCTGATTCTGGTGGTGGGCGCCGAGAGCGGGCACGGCGGGCTGGCGGACAGCGAGCCCGAGGCCGAGAAGCCCGGCAAGGAGAAGGAGAAGGAGCTGTGGTGGCACCGGGAGGACCGCGTGGGCCGCGGCCGTGGCGTGGTGGTGGTGGACGGCATGAGGGTGCAGGACGACTGGGCGCGCCGGGTGCAGGGCAAGGAGTGAGAGAGAGCAGAGCGACGGCTGATATGACGTGAAGATTACGAGCATGTCCTGGCGATGATGAGAGATTCCCCTGGTGTACCCGTCTCCTATTTCCTCCCCCTTTTTTGTTTTCTGTTGTATGCTGTCATGGGGCCAATACGAAGGGAGGCTTAGTCTAGGGAGTCGAAGGTGCCGTGAATGTGTTTGAATGCGTGTCCCGAAGGGTGAGATGGGCTCAGATGGCTGTGGGAGCGTGTCGCGGTGTCCGAGTGTCAGGCACAAAAATACCAGTATTCTGTATTCTATACAGAATGCGCCGTACGACACAGGGAGATTTCACAAACGCCCGTAATTTCGCAGGTTTGCAGTGCAGCCCGAACACAGAATACAAGCACCTCTGTGTCCCTTCCCCGGCCGGCCTTCTGGACTTTGCAGCAGCTGCCAACTCTGGCTGTGTTTCCCATCCCCCACTCTCCATCCCTTCCATTATGAATTCATCAGCACTGCCATCTTCTATCAATCACGACCCAAGCGGCCATCCGCCCGCAATCCACCATCTCGTATGCAACCCAACATATTCTGTACCAGCACCAGAGTCAAGCTCTCCCACACGTGATGCGGCTCTCCTGCCAAGACGCCTCGTAAAACGCCAGGAACCCATCGTGCAGGGATTGGAATCATTGGATCGCCAAAACGCACCACCCCACACAAAGAGCCGACCGTCATCAAGCGGCCAGCCCCAGACATCAAAGACAAAGTCATCACGCCTGCATCGCTGCATCGGCAGCACCGCAATAATCGCGCGCCCATCTTGTGCGCGATTGACCTGGCAATTGATTTCGGCGCGCCATTTCCCCCTTCCGGTCCTGGCTCGGTCGACCCGCGACGTCATTGGCGCGCGACACGCAGTGGATTCCATCAGCTGTCCGTCGCTCACCTGGCCATCGCCTGGCCCGACGCCCCCTTGTCGCACCAGCAGCGCGAACCGACGACCGCGAACTGTCCGCGCATCGCCTCTGCAGGCACCCGCCCTTCCGACGACGCCACGACAGAACCACGACAACGATAGCAACGACCGCGACGACTACGCCTTTCCCTCCTCCATCCGAGTCCGACAGCCCCATTCTGATTCTAGCCGGCACGTCGAGCAAAGCTCGCAGGGGGCCCATCGCTGAGATATCATTTGGCATCGCTGCCCCCGGGCAGCAGCCGGACCCATCAAATGGCGCCCACTGTTGCCGCTGCCCCGGCGGCTTCCGCCCCGACCAAGATCAAACGGCCCATCCCCCCGGGCATCCAGACCAACGGCGTCACGTCCTCCCGATCATCGCCGTCGCCTTCCATCTCGGCTAAGCGCGCTCCTCCCTCGGCCGCCCGCCAGCCCTCCAATCCACCCACGGCCAACGGCCCAACTCCGACTCTCATCCGCCCACCCATCCGCCAGCGCAGGGACACCTCGGGACAGCCGTTGGGGAGGAGTCAGAGAAGCGCCGGGCTCAGGTCCGCCAGCATGGCTCCGGACGTGTCGTCGTCCCACGCCACGGAGCCGCCACCCTATGGTTTGTATCACCCTGTCGTGCCGCCTGCCGCACCCCACGGGCCGCTAACGCCGAGCGCAGTCGTCACCGATAAACACATCCTGCGAAAGTTTGCCGGGAACCCCCCATCTCTAATCGTCCACCTGTACCAAACGCATTTCCGCTTCGACCAGCAGGAGGGCATGTTCCCATACCACTCGCCCATGAGGCTATTCATCGAGCACATGAGGAGCCGCACGATCCCCCACGATATGCTCGACTATTTTACCCAGTGGGGTGTGCCATTCTACGACGGCTGCATGATTGTGGAGGCCCACGACCATAAATCCGCAGCGCAGGCCAAGGACGCCGCGAGGCCCACGTCATCCTCGAGCAAAACGGTGCCCTTCTCCGTCCATAACTACAACCAATATGTCACGCCCTCTCCCTATGTCCCTTACCCCAAGGAGAACCTCGAAACGAACGGCACGCCTGGCTCGACGGCGGAGAAGACGGCCGATGAGAAGGACAAGGAGAACATGCCGGCCCCGAGTGCGCCTGCGGACGGACAAAAGGGCAAGGGTGCTCCCAAGCCCAGGATCTTCACCATCGTGCTCCATCCCACCCAGCAGAGTCTGCACACAGATCTCACCATCAAGACCACCACTCCCCGAGGTGCGTCCGATGTCCGCGCCGACGGGACCATGCCTCCGCAGACACCACACGCCGCCGTTGTGCCGCCAACACCGACGGCTGCGGCGAGCATGCCGCCGCCCGCAAAGAAGCAGAAGAGGGAACGGATGGAACTTGACGCCAGCAACATTTACGAAGCCGAGGCCCAGATCTTACTCGCCACCACGCCGCATCTAGACCTGGAGCCGGTCAAGAACTTTGAGGAAACGATAGCAAAACTCGAGAAGCATGCACACCCAGAACACTCATATCCACCGCCCGAACCCAAGACTCGGAAGAGGACCGTCGCCGAGATGGCCGCCGACGAGGCTCTTGCTGCCGGCCAGGAGCGTTTCATGTTGACGCTCGACGACCGCCTCGCGCCTAAGCTGTCGGGTGGCCAGGCCGGTAGCAACGGCCCGGATGGGGACGGCCAGGGCGGGACAGCGGCTTGGGAGCCGAGATTCGAGCGCTTCAAAGTCATCGCCGACATTAGGAGAGAACACGAGGAAAAGAAGGAACTGGAGAAGGCCAAGCAGGCTGAGAATGAACGGAAGCTCCAATTGCAGAAGCAGCAGCAGCAGCAGCAGCAACAAGAGGCTGCAATGCTCGCCGCGAGGCAAGCCGACGTCGAGCGCCAGCGTAAGGAGCAAGTACTTCGGGACCAACAACGGCAGGAGTCGCAGCGGCGGATGCAGCAAGTCCAGGCTGCCCAGGCTCAACAACAAGCCCAGGCGCAAGCGCAAGCCCAGGCCCAGGCTCAGGCGCAAGCTCAAGCTCAAGCCCAGGCACAAGCGCAAGCCCAGGCCCAGGCTCAGGCGCAAGCGCAAGCTCAGGCACACGCGCAAGCTCAGGCCCAGGCCCAGGCACAAGCTCAGCAGAACGCCAACCTCTCTGCCATGGGCACTCCCCACGCACACCCCGTGCATCATAGTCCTCTCCCGGCGGGAATGACCGGTGGGATGCAGGCAGCGCAGGCACGCTTCCCTCAGGTCTCGCAACCCCAGGTGTCGTCGCCCATCGTTCGGCAGAACACGCCCCAGACCGCGTCGTCGCCTATGGGTATGGCGGGAGTGGCCATGCAGCACTCCAACTCTAACATGGGAGGAGGACAGGCAGGGAGCCCGCCACGGCCGTCGTCGGTGGTTCAGAGCCATCCGATGGCAGCGCCCATGGCGCCCAACATGTCGGCGCGCGGCAGCCAGCAGAGCCACGCCGGAGGCACGCCCAGGATGCCCACCGCGACCCCGAACATGGCCCACGCGACCCCCATCACGCGGCCGCAGGTTGTGCAGACTCCACGCATGACACAAGCCAGCCCGCCGCCGAACATGATGAGCGCCGCGCAGCAGTTGGGACATGCCATGGTGATGACCCCACAAGGGATGGTGCAAGTGCCCAACGTCGGGGTCAACGCGGCCCAAATCGCGCAGCAGCAACGGATGATGCAGCAGCACCAACAGATGTTGCAAATGCAGCAGCACAACGGCATGATCAACGGCGTTCCCACCGTCCAGCACCAGATGGCCCAGCAACAACGGATGATGCAGCAGCAGCAGCAGTTGCTGATGCAGCAACAGCAAGCGCGGGGCGGCCAGATGATGAACCAGCCGTCGCAAGCCCAGCTGGCAGCGCAGTACTCGCAGCAGCTCAGCAACATGCAACAGCAAGCGGCCGCACAGATGGGCCAGATGAACCCGATGCAGGCCCAAGCCGCGGCGGCACAGCGGCAGTTCATGGCCGCGCAAGCCCAGGCTCAGGCCCGAGGACAGAACATGATGGCCATGCAAGGCATGACACCCGCCCAGATGGCCGCCATGCAACAACTTCAACTCCAGCAGCAACAGCAGCAACAGGCGGTGGCCGCAGCTGCCGCCGCCCAGCACCAGCAGCAGCAGCAGCAACAACAACAACAAGCCGCTGTGGCCGCCCAACAGCAGCAGCAGCACCGCCCGCAACAAGCGCAACAACCCCAGCAGCAGCAGCAGCAAAATCAACAAGCGCACGCGGTCCTTGCCATGTTGAACCACCCACGGGTCCAGACGCAAGTGCACAACCACACAGCGGCGCTGATCGCCAAGAACCTCCCGCAGTTTACAGCGCGCTTCGGTGGCGCCCCGATCCCGGAGGAACAACTCGCCGAGTTCCGGCGCAACTGTGCGGTGCAGGCGCGTAATACCGTGCTCAGCATGATGCAGCAGAATCGGATGAACCTGGCCCAGGTGCAGCAGCAGCAGGCGGCGGCGCAGGCGATGCAGCAGGCACAGGCGGCGCAGGGGGGGATGATGGGGCAGGGGATCTAAGCTGGCGGTTTTGGGAAGAGCAGGGAGTGCCTGGCAGGAGGCCATTCCGGTTACGATGCCGGGTTTGAGATGCGTCAATCTCGCAAGGGGAAAGAGGTGGGGTGATGCTTGGGGATATCATGAGGTTATCTCCTTCTTTCTCTTTTTTCTTTTTTTCCTTTCGGTTGTTGTTGTCTTTCCTTGGCCACGGACTGGCGTTCAAGCTCGTTTTTGGGGTGATTCATGGTGATGAAGGAGTTTGCTATCTTGGTTTGCTTGTCATTCATCTCGGGGTTTAGGGTGGGTTGCAAGGGTGTCTGCTGCTTTCCTTGTCTTGTTGTCATTCCTCGTACACCTATATATACCCTGGGTAACTGGGTTGGGGTGGGTTTAGCGGTCATTGGCGATGGCATTCGGGCTGGTCTGACTTTGCTTGGCTGTCTGGTTGTGTATGTTAATGATGATGGATGAGTTGGGAGCTGGGAGGTTGGCTGGTTGGTTGGTTGTACTATCAAGTAGTGTCAATATGGGATTCCAAAATGAGTGCTCCAACGGAGCGCAGGTGGTCAACGCTGGGGGTCCACGTGACGTATCTCGCTCGTCGACATCGGATCCGGGGCACGGGCCATGCAGGTCCGCAGCTGATGACGGAATCGGACCTCTCCGAGCCTCTTCAGTCGCTCAGAGCTTCGGGCCCATTTCAGACCCGAGCACCCATCGATCGAGCCAAGTCAATTTCCACGCGCGCTAGATTCTGGACGTGCAGCGCGAAGCCATCGAGCATCCGACTCGCATCTTCTCCTCTGTCTATTCTTTCCAGCTGTCGTTTAGTTTCCCATTGTTTTTTCCCCTGCCAGCTGTCCAACAATTTTTGCCGCAGCTGTGCCGTCCTCACTTCCGACACGGGACCATCCGCAGCATCATCCTCTGCTTGCTGTTGCCTTGCCTGCATGCTGCCACTCGACCAACTTTCCTGAGATCAACCCATCGCAGTCCGACGACGACGGCGACAGCGACGACGAAGACACCCACACGCCCACACCCAACCCGACACACGCGATGAAGCCGCCATCCTCCCTCTTACCCACCACCGCCCCTCTCCTCCTCCTCGCCCTCCTCGCCGCCGCACCCGCAACCACAATAGCGGCCGCGACGGTAACAGAAGCAGCGCCCCAGGCCGCGCTGGACTGCGCCAACCTGCTGGTCGACGGCCACAAGTATAACCTGCAGGCACTGGCCGGGCCGCATGTGGTCGTCACGAGCGAGTATACGAGGCCGACGTGGCACAATAGCACGTATGCGGTGGACGTATGTGGGGTGTTGAAACGGAAGGAGGGGGTTGGGAAGGAGGAGCGGTGTCCTGATGGTTCGAGGGGTATGTTTTCTTTTCTTTCTGGTTTTGAGGTTTGAGACAGAGGATAGGGGTGGTGAGGGGGCTAGAGGCGGCGAAGACACTTGGATGCGGTGCTGACGAGATGAAAACCAATAGTATGCGCCATCAAACACCGGTGGGACCCCAAAACCGGCAAGACGACCGACACGGACCAGATCATCCCCATCGTGGTCGGCGACGACACGGCCCCCGTGACGTGGGAGACGAAGCGGTTGCCCCGGGACGACGACGCGGCGAAAAAGGACGGCAAGAAGGAGGGCCTGAGGCTCACCCTGCAGGGCGCCACGACGTACCAGCAGCGGGCGCAGCGGACCGTCGTCGAGTTCCGGTGCAACCCCGACCTGGTGGGCACCGAGGGGGAGTGGGAGAGCGTGGACGAGTACGTGCCCGCAAACGCCCGCAGGGAGGAAGACAAGAAGGACGGCGACAAGAAGGAAGGAGACGAGAGCACGCCGGAGGCGCAGCTCAAGAAGGACGGCGCCGCGCTTATCTGGGAGGGGTACAAGCGCGAGAAGTCGGCGGACGACAAGGACGTCGACACGCTATACTTGACGTGGTACACCAAGCACGCCTGCGACGCGGCGGTGGACGAGCCGCCGCCGGCCGGGGAGAGCAGCCACTGGGGCTTCTTCACATGGCTGGTCATTCTGTAAGCGCACCTATTTTGCGTTCCCATCTTCCGTCTTACTGACACACTGCCAGGGTGTTTCTCGCCATCGCAACGTATCTCATCTTCGGCTCGTGGCTCAACTACAACCGGTATGGCGCGCGAGGCTGGGACCTGCTGCCGCACGGCGACACGCTGCGCGACGTCCCCTACCTGATGAAGGACCTCATTCGCAGGCTCCTCAACACGCTGCAGGGCGCCGGCAGCAGGGGTGGCTACTCGGCGGTCTAGGTTGGAGGTGCATCCACCCCGTCGAGAGGATGGAGAGGTTTCGGGACATTTTCGTTGACTAGCAATATGTTTGGGTTAGACAGGCCGTAGTTCAAAGGGGCGATGTGCTATCGAGTTGGATGGGAAGCGCTGGTTCGGTTCCGTGATGGTTTCCATCCGGATCCGGGAGTCGGAAACAGCATGGATCATGGGTTTGGCGCGTGTTAGGGGGGCGTTCTGGCGTCTCTTGTCCGTCTGTTGTTGGTTGCTGGTTGCCGCAATGCTGTCAACCGGGTTGTTGTATCATTAATTGTAGGCTTGGGCACAGCGTTGCATGTATTTTCTGTTCCAGCTACACAGTACCCTCATCCCTTTTGGCTGTGTGCCGTTGTGGAGGTGGACCTCGAGGTGCCGGCCGGGGTTCGGGACTGTCACATGCATCGGACCGCCGAAGTCCGCGGGTGCCGAGAGCGGTCGGATGACCACCGACGTTGGCGTTAGACAGCCATCGCTGCATTGAGAGTGGAATTCGGCGAGAATCGATCCCATGCTTACATGGCAGGCAGCTTGTTCCCCACGAAATACACAATTAATCCTTGTTAGGGGTGTTGGCTGTTTGAAGTTGCCCCTCGTCAAGCCGAGGTTAGGACAGAAACAGCAATCACTAAACAGTCCACTTACAGACTCGATTCCATCCCATCGCGTTGCATCTCATCTCATATCAGCATCCATCCGGCTGGCTCACTCGACAACAATACAACAGACAGGACACAAATAATAAAAGAAGAACCAACGAACCAGAAAAGAAAAGAAAACGACAAAACAGACAAACCACACATCATGGCCGCCACCCCTCTCTTCACCGTCCCCATCCCTCCCTTCGGCGCCCACCCGGGCGGCACCATCGTGGCCACGGAGCCCGCGCCCGCCGTGTACTTGCTCACCATCACGTCGCCGGCCGACAACCGTCTGACGACCGTGTCGTGCAATGCCATTCTCGACGCCCTGGACCTGCTCGAGTTTGGCGGCTACACGCCGGGCGTCGTCGTCACCACCAGCGGCATCGACAAGTTCTATTCCAACGGCCTCGACCTGGAACATGCCGTCGCTACCGAGGCGTTTATTCCGACGGCGTTGTACAAGCTGTTCAACCGGTTCCTCACGTATGTCGTCCCCTTTGGCTATAGAACCCTGCGTCACAAGACTGACACCGAGACCAAAGATACCCCATGCCCACCGTGGCCCTCCTCAACGGCCATGCCTTCGCCGGCGGCATCATGCTGGCCATGCATCACGACTACCGCGTCATGAACCCGTCCCGCGGTTTTGCCTGCGTCAACGAGCTCGAGTTCGGCGTGCCCCTCAAGGCCGCCATGTCCAGCATCTTCCGCCTCAAGCTGGCCCCTGCGACGTACCGCTCCGTCGTGCTCGAGGCGCACCGCTTTTCCGGGCCGGCGGCTGTCGAGGCGGGCATCGTGGACCGTGTGGGCGGGCTGGACGAGGTGCTCGCGCTGGTGAAGGAGAGGAAGCTGACGGGCAAGGCGAAGACGGGGATTTATGGGCTGCTCAAGACAGAGATGTATCGGGAGAGTGTAGCGCTGTTGAGCGAGGCGGGGCATGCTGCTGGTGAGAAGAAGGATCGGGAGATGGCTGAGGGCGAGGATCGGCGGAGGGAGGCGGCGGAGAGGCGGGTGGCCGAGTTGAAGAAGGCCAAGTTGTGAGGTGTATGTTTGGGTTTGTGTGTATTTGTACAAAGGGGAGCATGTAGCGTCGCTTGCGTTCGATAAGATGCCATAATCAATTTTGTTCTCACTGCCCCTTTCCAGCCAACTCGTCATGTCACCTCTCAACAGACACACACACACAAACACAACACGAATGCCAGCAAGAGACAGTCCCGCCATAACCGATTTTGTCTACCTAACATTCTACCGCGCACCAACCAATCCATCACCCCCACCCCCCAGCCACAGACCGTCCGTCCCACCCGTATGAAAGAGAACCGAGAAGTTGAAGCGCCCGACCGACCACCGGCTAGTCCCAAACGAAACGCGCTCTCGTATCAATCTCTGCGCGGGAAACAAACCAAAAAAGACCATGGAAGTGTGGAAAAAAAAGCAGACCGGAATAATACGCCGGAGAAAACCATGCAGGGTATGTTTGACCTACTCAACCAAAGCATCAAACGCCTTGTACACGCCTCATAACCCCCCCATCTCCCTACTAACCCCGATCCCTAACATAACAAACTCGAATGTTGTTGTTCAAGAAGAAGAGGAACAAGAAGCCCCAAAACAACTGGCCTCGCCTCACTCTACTACTCACTAACACTCCCCTCATCCTCCTCCCCCCCAAAACCAAACTCAAACTCATCCCCCTCCTCATAAGATCTCCTCCCGGGCGCAACACAAGCCAACCCCATCTGCACCCTCGTATCCCTCTGGATCCTCAGAAAATACCTCCGCAGGCTCCTCAGCCCCCGCAGAAACCCGCGGTCCGGCTCGTCCGGGTGGCGAGGCGGGCACGGCCGGTCGCGGGCCGACAGGTCGCCCGCCGTGACGCAGTTGGCAAAGTCGGCCATTTTGAAGTCGATCTCGCGGGGGCTCCGCCGGGCCCGGCGCGGGGGCGCCTCCTCGGTGTCGGTGGCGAAGTCGGTGGTGGAGTCGTCGAGGTAATGATTAGTATTATTAGAATCGGCGGAGTCGTCGCCATCGTAAAACATGAGCAGGCTGGCGGCGTAGAAGCGGTAGCCGCGCAGACGTTTGATGATTACCTCCAGCTCGTCGAGCTTCTGCAGCACGGTGGGGACGTGGCGCAGGATGCTGGCGCGGTCAACGCCGTCGTAGAGGAAGCGCGTCAGCGCCGACTGGAACTCGGCGCCCTTCTTGAGCGCGCGCCCGTAGTACTTGTCCTTGAAGACGTAGCTCTGCGTCTTGCGGTCCCAGACCTGCAGCCCGCACACGCGCACGCCGAGCTCGCGCGACGTCGTCTTGGCGCACTTGCCCTGCTGCGATTTTTGCTTCTTGGCGTTGGCGTCGACGCCGTACTGGCGCGTGCCCATTTTGAGGTCCATGATGCAAGGGCGCTTCATGCCTGCCGTGAGATCCTCGAGGAGGAGGAAGTACTCGACGCGCGAGTCGCGCTGGGGCATTGTCTGCGCTTCTTTGGGGTTGATGGGCCGCGGGATCTTTTCGAACTCGGCGAGGGGCAGCTGTTGGTCTTCTTGTTGTTCGGCGGGCAAGAGTTCAGGGGCCGGCTCGCGCTCGGGTGACGCACTGAATACCTCCATCGGTGCGGGCTCATCGCGGTCGCCCTCGTACCCTGCGGGCTCCTCGCGATCGCCTTTGTAGGTCGCGCCGTCGGCGTCCTCAAAGTACTGTAGGTCGCCGCGGCTGTCCCGGACATCCTTCGGCTTCCGCCGCAGCCCCGTACCCGAGTAGCGGCGCTTCTTCTTCTGGCCGGGCGACGAATCTCCAAAGATCTGGGGCTCGGGAGCACTAGTCCCGGTCACGTCCTTCGGGGTCGCCTCGCCGTCCTCGTAGAATTCCCCCGCCTGGCCGAGGTCGCTCTGGCTGTGCGCGTGGGAGCCGTTCGGTTTGGAAGGCGGCTCGCCGGTAGGGCCCGCCGACTGGGATCTCTTCTCGGGCGATTCGACCAAGCTCGGATCCGACCCTGAACGGAGCACCTGCTGCAATGCGGTCATGCGTCCGACCCGCTGGTGCCCCTTGCGATGCCGGTGGATGGCAATGGGCTGCTTCAGGAAAGCGTCGTTGAAGACCTCGTTTCGAAGCCGCTTGTTCACCGTGGTTGCGCCCCAGCTGTTGGCGTGACGGTCCTGGAGGCTGGGCCGTGACGCGTCCTCTCGGGACGGCTCATTCGGTCCGCATGATACGAACCCCTGAGCAGACCCAGACGCGCTTCTAAAGCGCCCGAGAAAGCCAGGAGGGGTGCCTGAGGGCTGGAGGAAGCTCCGCGGCAGGATGTGCTGATTGTCCGCAAACGTAACGGTTGGGACCTGACCCGAGGACGACTGAATCGACTGGCTGATGACGCGGGGCGCGCACGATGCCTGAGGCTCTGAAGGCTGTCGGGCACTTTCGCCATTCCCGATCCTCTTCTGGCTCGAAGACGACCCATTCGGTGCTGTCGGAGCGCGTTCTGCTACGGCGGCGTCGTCTCGCTTCATTGTAGACTTGCGGCGAGGCTGCTTTTGGAACGTCACATTCAACACCCCAATGTATCTGGGCAAGAAACTGTCAGTTTGTATTTCTCATGTTAGGCGCGGGAGGGAGGCCGGCTTGGTTGCTTACCTGGGCAAGAAAGCCAACAAATCGCGATGATATTTTTCGATCTTTTCGTAAAACTCGTTCTCGCGATTGTTCAGCTGCTTGCAGACGGCGCGGCGGGAAAACCTCCACATGGTGGTGTGCCCTCCGACCTGATGCTTGTAGGGGATGAGCTCGATGGCGTCCAGCGGCTGTTTCGGAGTCCACTGGTGGTCGTGGACGGCATCCTCGTGGTGCTGAGAGACCGGACGGGACAGGCGGGAGGAGAGGACAGCAGGTTCACGTTGATCAAGAGGGGCGGATTCATCGACCTGCCTGGAGGCTACCTCTGGAGCTACACTGGGATACTCGGCAGCTTCCGCCCTGATTTCGCTCTCCAAGTCAATGCTCTCCCGCTTGCGGTCCACCTCGGGCTCGTCGGCTTTGACGAGCCAGGGGTGAAAATCATCACTCCGCGAGTGCCTTCTCGAGGGCACTGCTCTTTGGGCGGCTCCGGCCGCCGGCGGGTGTTCCTGCGTCTCTTCCTCGAGGGACTGGTGTGGCAAGAACACGGCCGACGAGATCTTCTCCTCCCCCGACTCCTCGCCGTCCTCGGTGCTCTCCCCAGCACCGATGCTGAGGTCGGATACTCGACGCGGTTTCAGCTGAGAGCTGGGGTCAGCTGGCTCCGCTTCCTCCTGCTTCTCGCCTTCCTCCTTCTTGTGCTCCGACGCGGCCGGTTCAGCGCCAACTTCGGTAACGCGATCGTCGGGCTTCGGAGCGAAGTATTCTTCGGGCGAGCCCTGAATTATCTTGACCTCGGGCGTCCGCGCAGGAATGGGACGGACCCAATCGTGGTGTTCGGTAGTCGAAAGGCCGTCGTCAGCCGCTTCGGCCTCCACCACCACAGGTTTTTCTTTGATGTCAGCAAGCGTCTCGACGCCGGCGGGTGACTTCTCTCGCGTTGACATGCCGGAGCGCTGATCCTTCCGCTTCCCTTTCTCTTCTGGGAGGCCCTCTTTGAAGAAGCGTAGGCTGTGGCTGGCCTTTCGGCTGCGAGCGTTGTGTTCGACGCCGGCCAGGACCTCGGAGATGGACTTTTCGACCTGGCCGTCTTGGCCGTCCACCGAATCCCCCGCCCCGATCGACCAAGCCTTCTCCGGGCCCATGGACACGCGGTGATCTGTCTTCCAAGATCTGAGTGAGGGGCGTGAGTCGGCCGCGCCGGTGTCGTCGTCGGCGGCGGCATCGTGCAGGGCAACGGGTGAGTCGGTCGGACGCGGGGAGGTGAGAGGATTGGTGCCAGCCCTGTCGTTGGAGTAGGTACTCCAACGGCTCGGTCGTTCCCGCTCGGTCGTCTCGAACGAACCCGTCCTGCTCTTGGTCTTGGACAGGAACTCGCGGTGACCGCTGAGCATCGAGTTGACCTCGCCGAGGTCGAGCCTGCCGTAGACAGGAGACGCCACGGTGGTGGCCATGGTTGAGGAAGGCATGTTTGTCTTTCGAGGAGAGAGTCGGGGTGTCAGGGAATCGCCGTCGGCGGGAGGGAGGGAGCCATGACGCGGGTCTCGAGCTTGGGCGGCGTCTCTGGCGGAGGGCTCTGCGAGCTCAGGCAGGTGGGAGGAATTGGGTTTATGTGGGTGCGGCGGGTCGGGTTGGGTATGTCGAGGGATGCCGCGAGCTGTTGCAAGAGCCTGGGTCAGCAACGAAGGGCCGTGGGGCCTTTGCAGGGCGGCAGGGCCCCGGGCATATTTAAGAGGATCAGCAAGGGGCGCGGCAGAGGTTCCGGTGGCTTGAGCGGCCAAGGAATCGGTGCCGGGCGTGCCTTGCTCGCCAGCAGCAGCCGCAGGAGCAGCCGCAGGAGAAGCAGGGGGTGTCTGTGCAGATGATGCAGACGGTGCAGATGCAGATGGTGCAGATGGTGGTGGTGGTGGTGGTAGTACCGACGAGACGGGCCCTTCTTCTAGCGTCGCCGAAGTTGTCGTCGTCGTCTCTGCTGGCGAGCAAGACGGCGGTGGCGTCTGCTCGAGCGAGGAGGGCGCTGCAGCTTCGGAGAGAGGAAGAACAACGTGGGCCGTGTCGTCGCGGGCGTCGGCAGCACCTGGAGTCGTCCGAACTGGACTCACCGCTGCCGATGATGCAGCTGCGGCATTTTCGGGAGCAAGGGGCGGGTTGGACATGAGTAAAACATCTGGCGGTGCAGAGAGCGAGATGGCTGGTGAGGTGCTTTCGTGGTGGAGGGGTAGGTTCCCTGGTTGGTTCCCGAGTTGGGGGGTGGTTTTCTCGGATCGGCGAGGGAGAATTGGCGGGAAAAAGCCACGGCCAGCCCAGCCCAGCAACTCGTAATCTGTAACGAAGTACCGCGCACGGTATACCGGGGATCCTTCTGTAACAGAACAGAAGACGCAGCACACCGGCCCTCTGTCCGCTCTGCCCCGGCTCCGGGCGCGTGGATGCTTGATTGGGTCCCCGAGGGTGTCGTCTCGTCCGGGTCGTGTTCGTACGGCCCCGTCTGTCTGGCTGCGGTCGGGACGTCCTGTGTAAACCGAGATAAGGCACGAAGGGGAGGAAATGGCAAAACAGCGGAAGCAGTGTGCGTTTTGCTGGCACGGGCAGCCTCTGACGCAAGGGCCGGAACAGGGCCGGTCGAGAGCCAGTCAAAGGACCGGGTGGTTTGTGTGGTGGGGTACCGGCCCGCTCAGTAGATTGGACAATCGGCCCCTGGAAGCCTGGGGAAGACCCACCAAGTGTGTAAAGTACCTTGCCGTATCAGGTATTGCTGTGTATTCCATGCCCCTCCCTCCGCTTCTATCACATACACCGGGCCTCCTTGCCATTGTGGAATCACGAGAGGTGGTCAGCTGAGGAGCACCAGAACAAGCCAGCGGGCCTCGACGGCCTGAAACCACAGAGCAATTGGCTTCCGACGGGCACCCGGAGCCATCATTTGACACAGTGTCCAACTGTCTGGTCGGTGCTATCAGCGGGCCGGGTTTATCAGCCGGTATCGCATGTATTCAGTACTACAGTACGTGCTAATATGTGAAGTAATAAAGATGGTGCCAGCGCCAAGAGAGACGCGAGAATCAGAGCGGATTAGACCCATGCAGCCTGACCCCAGCAAGCCCAGCTCTCGTCGTCAAGCTCAGCCCTGCAGCGAGCCGACGTTTGATAACGGAGAACGCAGCAGCATGCGGCTGCGGCGCATCCTGTCTTGTTCGTTGCTTTTGCTGCCAATTGACCCGCGCTGTCCTCAATTGCCTTCCAATTGCCTCCAATTCACCCACAGGCTCCGTCGATTGGCTGCCGTTTCACGCGACGGAAGGGAGCCAAATCACGTTGCGCAGCGCCTGAACCTGACAGGCTTCGCCGGGGTACGGTACACAGGCCAGTCGGGCCGGCCCATCTCCCCACGTTATCCGGATGCGAGCATCGAGGCAATCTTGGAACTGCGCAAGGAGAATGCATCGGCGATAGCGTTTATTACGGAGTACACTACTGGAATATGTCAACGTCCAAATCAACGGCCGATGATCGGTGACTTCCCCGGTTTATTGGCGGCACGGCACGCTGCAGCGCGCTAGCAGAGGCCCGATCACGATGAGGTCGCTGGCTCTGGACCTCTGGACCTCTGGACCTCTCTCCTCTTCCCTCCTCCTCCCTTCTCCGTCCTCCCCGCTCCCGCCGCGCTCGCACCAGGCCCTCCCGCCTATCAACATCAACCCGCAGTCGGTCGCAGTCGGTCGCAGTCGGTCGCAGTCGGTGTCAGTGCTCTGATAGCGCGGATCCCCTCTCTCCTCGTCTCATGCGGATTGCGGAGCCCCGAGGCCCCGGCTGCCTTCCCTTGCCTCGATCGTGGAGCCGGGCTCACCACCGCCAATCAGTCGAGAACGTGCTCTCCACGGGGCCATTTTGAGCCTTTTTGGACTCTGCCTTTGACATCCCGACCACTTCCCGCTCGCGTCTGGCACACGCCCGTTTCGACCATCCGTAACCACCGTGTACGGCATCTGGCCCCTGTGCAGAACACTCACGTTGGACAGAATCGCGTCGCACGGTGCTTGCCTCCGCTCCGTCTTGGGACCACCGCGAAAACGCCGGATTCGGGTTTGGCTTGACCCAGGACCACTCTTACGCGGCCCATGAAATTCTGGAAATCTTGGATGCCCTTCGACGTTGCAATTCCCCGACCCACGCGGCCCAGGCGAGCGGACTGACAGAGAGCCACCTGGCCTGGGCCGCTGCTGGGCTGTAGCAGGCGACCAAGCCGTGGTCACGGATGCCCGGAGCCCTTCCGGGCCGCTGGGCGACAACAGGGCATCAACGTCGACGCTCATGCCTCTTTCAAATTCTGCGCTGGCCCATCTTACCCTGACAAAAGAGAAATTACATTACTAGGAGCTCAATCAGCCGTGACGAGTCCAGCCGAGTCCATGTCGTGCATCCGCCCGCGAACATCGTCGATGAGGTTTTGTGTAACAACGTCTTCTTATGCACCCCCCCGGCCATCTGGATGAACACGAAACCCCGGCCGGGCCGTGGTGAAACTGTCTTGGGAGCCCTTGCTTGCGAGACAACTTCAGAGACAAGGCAGCCACACGACCGGGAATGACGGGCTTTCCGGCTTCCCGCGATATCCAGTCGAAGAGCGTCGGCTCAGCCAGGGGTTACACCGCATGCTGCCTTCAGCTCGCCGCGTTGGGTACCCGGCGCTCGTCCTGCTGGCTGCAGGTATTGATTGACATTTGACTCAGGGAAAACCTCATCCTTGGAGAGCCAATGGATCGCCCATGTGCACCGATTCCCATGATGCAAACACGTTGACCGGGCCCTTGACATCGCATCTCTCCCGCACCAACCACTCGCAGAATTTGGGCCTGTCCGGGGCAAGGGATGGAGAAGGGGTGACAGACCGCCAATTCCGAGCACCGGCGACTTTTTCACGCTCGAAGGCCTTTTTCTCGTCCGTGGAGGCCTCCTTTCCAGTCTCGGAAAGAGGGCATGTGTCCTGCTGCCGAACTCAGGGATTGGGTGCCGCGTGGTGGATGGAGGACATCCCATAGGTGAAAAGAGGTCGCCGCATGCACCGCAGGACATAAACAGGCTTCTTTTATGTAAACGATGCCAATCCGAGTTAGACTTGTGTATCCGGACGCTTGCTGGATCGAGTGAGCGGGTGCAATACTGCTCCACCAAGTCTCGGAATGACCTTCGTGAACAACCAGTCGCTCGAAGCCCTTGGAAAGAACCCGGCGAGTGGGAAAGGGCGGTATCCCGAAACCAACAATAACAGGACTTGTACACGTGAACCTTCGGTGAGAAGCGGCAGTTCCCATCTCGTAACCTCCAAAAGCCCGCTCTCTCCCCCGGTGAGAATCGCACAAGCTAAACAACCCCTTCCCGCCTTCACCGCCAAGAAGGCTCGCTTCCATGGCAGCTCTCAACACCACCACCGGCCCATCCACCACCCACCAGGTATCAGCATCCAGCCAACCAGCAGCAGAAGCGACCCATCCCTGAGGCTCCCCACAGCATCCATCCCCAACCACTGGACCGGTGCGTGTCTAGGCCACCCGAGAGGTCTGCCCGGCAAGCGGTCAGACTGACCACCGAAAGACTTGGCCCACTCGGTCAGCCCTTGCCGCACAGGTGGAAGAAAAGCATCATGCTCATAGTCACTTCCTTCTCTCTGGCTTGCTGAGTCGCCGTGAACTGGTGCGGAATATCCGGGCAGCACTCAAAGAAGGACAATACCATGTTGGGTGGAGGCAAACTGTCGACCTTGACTTTCCTTTTTTCTTCCCTATCTTCTTCTTTCTGTTTCTCTCCTTTTTCTCGATGAGTAGCTAGTCCTTTATCCTTGAAAACTGGATCTGGATGGTGATGAATGCCGATGAGCACTTTTGAGAAATCATCTAATAGACAGAGCTCGAGAAAGGGAGAGGAGTCCATCAAGAGCAACTGAAACCAGAGATATCACTGTAAGAGTCAAGACAAATAGCGCTCTGGAACCTCGTTTCGCTATTCCACGACTCGAAATATGACGACCTGCTTTTGTTCTTGGCACCTTCCTGCCACCTCCATACAGATACCACTCCAACATGTGCCGCCTCCGACTCCACCGAGAACAACTTCCTCCAGACCACACAGCGCTCGAAAGCAGCAACCGAGCCACAGACCCAAGCCAACCGAATACACCACCCGGGTATAAATGTAGTAAGAATGAACAACCAGTTCACACAGCCAAGCCGACCATCCCATCCAGCAACTCCACACACAAGCATCGCATCTCAGTCCCAAACACCAACATCCATCAAACCAGCACCGCCCATCATCCCGCCCTCCCGCTCCTGGCCAGCCCTCGCCCTGGCAAGCTCCGCATCAAGATCCCACGCTCCGCCGAGAAAATCGTCCAGGTTCTCCATGACCGCACTGACTTCGTCAACAGGCAGTTCCTCACCCAACACCGCCTCTTCCTGCGTTTCAAGCCTCTCCGCCCCATCCATCTCCATCTCCACTTCCTCCCGTGTTTCCATCTCTTCCTCCTCCTCTCGTGTCTCCTTGCCGCATTCCACATCCCTCTCCCTATCCCCATCCTCGTCAAACCCATCCTCAGCCCCTTCACCCTGACAACCCGCTTGTTGTTGTCCCTCATCCCCCCTCAAAAACGCCTCCGCCATCGCCTCCACCGCCGGACTCCCACACACTTGCTGCGACCCGCTCGGCAGCAGTCTCACGCCACCAACACCACCACCACCTCTCTTGACCACCCGTCCCTGGTGCTGCTTCTGTGGCAGACGCATCCTGCCCATGACGCCTGCTCGGCGACGGCCTGCCACGGCGGCAAAGTGCTTTGCGAACTTTTCGGTTGGTGCTGTTGGTGTGGAGGTGGTGGTGGTGCTTCGTTGGGTTGGGGGGTTTGGAGAGGTCGTGTTGTCG
>OUNM011152806.1_pt1 | contig 39233 bp, 60 predicted proteins | sample 1769961 | NCBI WGS metagenome assembly OUNM01 (sample SAMEA3914820, study PRJEB12502) | metagenome | biome: forest; material: soil | place: USA | collected 2012-03-12 | depth 0.3 m | reverse complement strand
GCAAAGTTGTTCGACGGCACGACGGCCGGCACGACGGAAGTCTTTGCACCGCTGCTCGTCGCCATCGACCGCCTCCGCGACCTCGCCAGTAGGGCAGATAGCCCGGCGGGGGAGGCGCTTTCTGCCCCCGATACCCGGAAGGTCTACGCCGGCTTGATGGATCAATCTGGCGACCCCACAGTCGAGGCCAAGTCTACGGCCGCAGAGGTGACGGCACCTGGTGATGAAGGTGTCGCCTGCAAGACGGACGGTCGACGCTGCTCCACGTATGTCGAATGCGCCGCAACTGGCTGCCGCCGCGCATCCCCCAGCGAGGCGCAGGCCGCACCGTTGCACGCCTATCTGTCGAAGCTTCCGGCCCTCGACCCGACGTGGCCAGAACAGATCCAAGAAGGCTGGATGAAGTGCTTCGATGCACTGCGGTCGATGTCGGCCAGCGAGGCGCAGAAGGCAGTGGCGGAATGGGTCAACGTGGAGCAAGGCTTTCAGGCACTCGTTCCGACCTCGGAGCTTGCTGACCAAACGCTCCTCTACACCCACCCATCTGCTGGTGCAGGGGCGGAGCCGCAGGAGGTAGCGATGCTTCGCGCCGAAGTCTCCCGCCTCACTGCAGAGAGAGATGCAGCGCGCGAGGATGCGAGGCGGTATGCCTTCCTTCGGAACAACTTCATGGGCGCTGACTTCGAGTGGGGCCGGGATGACGATCTCGAAGTCCCAGGCACTCAGGTGCTGCTTGTTTTGTGGACTGGCGGCCCGGTCTATGGCTGCCTTGACGCCACGCTTGACAAGCACCACGACTCAGCCATGAACCCATCTACCCAGGAGCAGACATGAATGAGTTCACGCGCAAGGCCATGGAGCTCGCGGACGGCTACGCAGAGAACAAGAGCAGCCTCGACTTGGCGATGACCGAAGTCTGGCGTAGCGAACTCTACCTAAGTCGTCGCCGGCAACAGTCAGACGCCGCCCGATCCGCCCTCCTGGCTCACCTTGAAGGAGCAGAGCAGAAGTGGTTGCCGATTGAGACGGCGCCGAAGGTCGTCGGCCGGATCATTGGGGCCGTCGAGGGTCGCGCCAGGTTCATCTGCTGGGGCAAGGCCAGCCACGTCCCCATGTACGGCTGGGTTCTCACCGATCAGGGGCCGGAGGAATGCGACCTGTGCCAGCCCACTCACTGGATGGCCCTGCCGGATGCCGCTGCACTTGGAGAACAGCATGACCGATAGCAAGATGCGCGCGGAGTTCGAGGCGTGGGCTCTCCTGGGACGCCCGGCTTCAGCGTGGGACAACTGGCAGCTCTGCTGGCAAGCCGCTCGCCAATCTGCTTTGGAAGAAGCTATCCGGGCATGCGAGAGCGAGCACCTCGAAGACCCGCAGGCTGGCACCGAGGACATCGCCTACGACCATGCCATCGACCACTGCACCGCTGCTATCCGTCAACTGGCTGCGGCGAAGGAGGAATGAGGATGCTCACACTCGACACTCAAGACATTGCGCAACTGCTGGGCGTGACCCGCGAGCACGTCACAAACAAGATCGTCAAGCGCCCCGACTTTCCCAAGCCGACGATCAACGCATCGCAGAAGATGCGCAAGTGGGCGCAGCATGAAGTCCTGGCCTACCTCAGAGGCGAGCGGCGATCTGCTCAGGCGTCTCGCGGTAGTACGTTGACAGAAGCTGGTTCAAGTCCCGATGGCCGCTGATCCGGGCAAGGGTCAAGACATCAACGCGGCGAGCCAGCATTGTCAAAGCCATGGCCCGGCTATCGTGGAAGTGGATGTCACCCATGCGCAGCGCATTACGCGCCTTGCGGAACAGTGCATCGAGGCTTGCTGGCGTGAGAGTCCATATGCTCCCGGAGGACTCTTTGCCGACAAGCAACCCCAATATCCGCTGGCCGTGTCTGTTCATTGGGACGAAGCGAGTTCCCGCTTCCTCTACCGTCTTGTGAACCTTGAGGGTGATGACCCGGCTTTGTAGGTTGATCGCCTCCCGCGTCAGCCCCATGATCTCCCCGGCCCGCATGGCAGTGCGTAGCCCCACCATGAAGGCCCAGGCCACCTCCTGATACTTGGTCGTCGGCCGCTGCCCCGTCCTGTAGCCTAGCCACCGCACGATCCGCTTGATGTCCTGCCAGCGAATGCGTTGCGTTCGAGCTGGGTTGTCTCCCGGTGCTCGCATGGCCGTCCACGGCGATTCCCCGCACCAGTGCCACTCCTTGCTGGCGACCGTCCAAACGTTGCGCAGGAGATTGATTTCGCGCTGCACCGTCCCTTTGGTGACGACCTTTAGGCGAGCATCACGCCACGTCACTAGATCCGGCGTCCTCACCTCGGCCAACTGCATCTTGGCGAGGTCGGGGAAGTTCTTCTCGAAAGCTCGAAACTTCAGGCTCTCGTAGTCCTTTCCGCGCTTGTGGATTGACACCTCTCGCTCATAGCGGGCGATGGCCTGGCTGACGGTCTTTGCGGGCCATTTCCCAACAAGCCCAGACAGGATGATGGCCTCTTGCTCTGTTGCCCATTGCTGCGCTGTGACCTTGTGCGGGAAGGTGGCCGAGACGCGCTTGCCCTTGCGCGCGACCTCGACCCGCCAGCCCTTGGCCGTCTTCCTGAAGTAAGCCACTCCCGCCCCCTGCGTAATTTTCCGCGTAAACGGCGCGGAATGAGCGGGCGATGTTAGCTCGGCAACGGACAGGAACGACAACAAACCGGATAGGCGTTTCACCTATGGAAAAGGCCGGATTGGACGGAAATGGCAGCGAATAGCCGTTTATAGGAGTGGTGCCCCGGGCCGGACTCATTCTTGAGCACCCATGCGGGTTAGGCGGGATCGCGCGTAATTGACGCGAACGCCTGGACAGGCATCCAGTGATTCGATATGCTTGGCAGGCCAGTTTCGGAAGGCACACTAGCCTCTGAAATTTGGGCTTTCACGCATGCGAACGGACTTCTAGGGCATAGCCCGCGACACTGCCCCCTGGCATTACGGCGGTGGGCCGTTCGCAGTCGTGAGAGCAACTGAACCGATCAATTCGACGCAGACCGTAGTCTGATGGAGTAGGCAGCTCTCACTAGGTCATGGCGCAAGCCGACTTCGCCCGCTCTCGCAGCGGGGCAGCGCCCCTCCTGAGGCGTTTGCTTTTTCAGGGCCGAACCTTCTGGGTAAGCCACCATATCACCGCCATGAGTAGAGCGGCCAGGATGAGGTCGGACAGCTTGTGCTTCATTTGGCCTCCGTCAGGGCTTGCTGCTTGGAGGCGTAGTCGCGCACGGCGCGAGCGTCGGCAGCGAGAGACTCAGCTGCTCCTGCAAGCTCTGCCTGTACGCGCAGACCATCTGCCAGTAGATCCCCTGCTTTGGCGGCTCGGGATTCACAGGCGGCAAGGGAATCGCCACTGGTGCCACGGAGGGCGACGGCAAGGGCGTTGCGCACCCCAGCAGAATCTGCGTTGAAAGCAGCAGCGACAGAGGCAACTTGAGCTTGGGCAGAGGCGCGGGCATTTAGAGCATCCTGTTTGGCTTGGGAGAGTTGCGCTTCGAGCGCGCGGTTTCTCTCGGACATGGCAAGATTGGCTTGGGTCTGGGCGGCTGCGGCGGCCTGTTCCTTGAGCTCGAAGTGCTTGGCCGTCAGGTGATAGCTAATCCCGGCCACCAAAGCCACCTCGACGACCAGGCCCACCACTTCAGCAACCAGCTTCTGCGGCAGGGCTGCGAGTCCTAGTCCGAGCATCGCGCCGCCTCGTGATTGGCTTCAGGGGCCGCCTGGGCGCCGCTCATCTTCGACTGCCGGCCGGACATCCACATTTCGCGGGCGAGGCCCATGTAGTCGTCACGGGTCGGCGTCTCTGTGATCCACTTGGATAGGTCGGCTTGGAACAGTCGCTCCAGTTCGCGGGGGAGTTTTCGGTCGCGGATCATTGCTTTGGCTCCTCTGGTGCGGTTGGCTCGGTTGAGCGCTTCATGAAAAGGGCTGCGGAGTGGGCAGCAGCCGTAGTGCCGTATGCAGCGGCGAGCACAGTCAGGTCTACGGCGACGCCGCGCCACTCATGCCAGAGCGTCACGAGGGTGATGGACAGGAACGAACCCGCCCACGAGTAGCGGCCGAGGTCATGCGACTGGCCGTCCAGGCCAGTGAGCAGTTCGCGCAGGATCTTGCTCATCACACACCATGCGAGTAGGTTGCACCATGCGGGCCGAAGGTGGCTGTCATCGCCTGCCGGCGAGCGCACGGATCAAACGAGATATGTACCCAGGTTCCCTCTTGGATGCATTGATCGAAAAGCATGCCGCTGCCAACGATGGCCTTGGCAATCTCGGTTGGCGTCCCGAATGCCGGGCAGATGAAGTCCGCGGCGTAGCCTTCGAGGTGAGCAGAGTTCGCCACCCCACCAACCGCCTTGTTCAACTCCTGGCATCGATACCCGCTGTCAATATGCATCGGGGCCTTGAGCAGGCTGCGAACAATCTCAAGTCCATTGGCAAGGACTGTCAGTCTGGTGACCGTCCCAGCGTCGGGCGTGTTGTCAATGCCAAGGCGTTGCGCCGTGCTGCTGAAGGTCAATTCCTCCAGCGAGAAGTGTTCCGTCAATTGCATGGTGTCATTCCCTGGGATGCGAGGTCGTGCGGATACGACCATCCGGGTCGCTCACGATGCCCGAGGGGCCTTGCGGCTTCTGCGGCGTCGGAGCTGGGGCAGGCTTGGTCACCTTCTCGCCAAAGCCCTTGAACCGTTCCGGGTTGAGGTCGTCAGTGGTTCTCATGGTTGCCCTTTCCAAATCTTGCGCACTGCGATGGCGATCTGAAGCAGCGTGAAGACCAGCGTTGCCAGAGTCAGAAGGTGAGATAGCGTCAACCAACTGGCGATGAGGCCCAGCCAGGACAGAAGGAGGGCCGCATACGGGTGTTCGTTGTTCACTGCAGTCACCGGTAGAGGTAGAGCTTGAAGGCGTACAGGTAGCTACTCGTCCCTGTGCTGTTGGCAACCGTCTGCAGCAAGTACGAGTTGCCATCCTTGCAGGCGTACCCATCGGAGACGTTCAGCGCGTAGGTGTTCGTCCCGGTCGTCGTGACGGTGCCAATCGTGGTCTGACCGCCGCCTGCATTCAGGGACGACTCGATCAGGTTGGCCGTCAGAGCGTTCCCGCCGTTGGAGATCGTGTAGAACTCGATCTTTGCGATCTTGTCGCGCGTGGTCAGTGGCGCTTGAACCGACACCGTGCCGCTCTTGAGCTCGATGCGCTGGGAGCTGTTGCTGACGACAGCGCCACCCGCATTGATCGTCGTACCGCCGGCCTCCACGATGTAGCCATACGACGTGCTGACCGTGCGAATCTCGTAGGCGTTATTGGCGAAGGTGCCCGACGAATAACTCGTCGTCGGCGTGCTCGTGCTGGTCGTGTTACCCCTGGCCGAGACGATGCGAGAGCCGTACTCATTACCCAGACCCAGGAACGAGCCATAGTCGCTGTGGTAGTTGAAATCAATGCTGATGTTTTGGGTCGTCGCAGCCGTTCCACCCGCAGCGCGGTAAAAGTAGCTGGTCGACTTGGACGACAGCGTGTTTCGGCTTGCGATGCACCCGCGGATCGACAGGCCGCTCGCATCGCAGTCGCCGACGACGATGCAGTTGTGAGCCTGCTCGAAGTAGGCACTGATCGAGATTTCGTAGCAGGGCATCCCCGAGCCGGGACGATCAATCAGAATTGCCTGTTCGGTGTCGGCGCAGTTCTCCAGGGTCGTGCCCTCGATCGACAGCTTGGAGGTCGCGCCGTTGATCCAGATCAGCGTGGAGCAGTTGGTGATCGCCCCACCAATGACCCGCGTGGTCTGGCTGTTGGTGCCAGTGCGCAGGCCGTAGGTGTTGACGTTAGCCCACGCCGGCAGCGTTGCACCCGGGCCAGGGCCTTGGATGATGACGTTTTGCAGCGTCAGACCGAAGACGTAGCGATTCGATCCGGTGTTCTCGTCCTCCTGCCAGATGCAGTGACCCGTCGCCGTGGAGTTGTAGACGTAGCTGTTTGCAATGGTCAGTTGAGGACTGCCGACGCTGATCGTTTTGGTGACGTTGGACTGACCATTGAGCAGGACGCCGAGGATTTGCTGCTGGCCGGCCGCATTGGAAGTCGTCAGGCCAACGCCAAGCGAGGTGAGGGCAAACCGGATTTCAGAGCCCAAGCCGTTGCCCAGGATCACTTGTTGAGCCTGGTTCATGACCAGACCGCTCTTGCACATGAAGGCCTTGGCCGGGATGCTGACGGTCTTGGAAAAGTTCATTGCCGCCTGAACGGCGGTCGTGTCGTCCGTCGACCCGTCACCAACGGCGCCGAACCACATCGGGTTGGCGCCAAGCGCGTTCTTGACAGCCCAACCGATCGTCCCGACCGCGTAGTTCAAGGCGAAGTTGAACGTCGGAATGCCCGAACCCTTGGCCGCATCGGTGCTGTTGGCCAGCGAGGTCAGGATTGCCGCTGCAGGATCACCCACGGGGTCTGCCTGCCGAGTCCAGGCGGTCGACCCATCAGCGCGCTTGAGGCAAATGTCGTAGCTACCCGTTGCCAGGTACAGTGGTGCCGGAAGCTCACCGCGGGCGTTCAGGGCGATGTATTGGCCGCCCAGGCCGTCACTGGTGTACGTGTGCGGCACCAGCCCGGCCGCATCGGTGTACGCCGTCTTGAAGGCGGTCGTACCCGCGGTGTAGGTGTAGAGTCGGCCTCCAACGAGCAGCACACCGGCATCGGTGAATTCCTGCAGGCTGAAGACTCCGGAGAGGCTTGCGGTCATATTGTCTTTCGGCGCCTCTCGGCGTTGGAAAGTGAATCGGAAGGATCAGGGCGAACCCATGTCGACGTTTCTGCTGGCTTTCGGGCGACCCTTCGTCGCCCTGGTGATGTTCGTGCCAATCCTGCTGGGTTGCCGCTGGCTGTACCGGCGCATGCCAGATTCCCGGTTAAAGCGGGTGCTGTTCGCTCCGCTGCCGGGCCACAAACCGCGCAATTGGGGTTGAGCCATCAGCGGCTCCCCTGCAGGGCCAAGGCCGCAGGCGCAACGCCACTGGTGCGCAGAAGGTACGGCGTGAGCAACTGAAGGAGCGGGTTGGGTTCGTCGCCCACCGCAGCCGCGCGCATGGCCGCGGCGGCATCGGCCGGGGACATCATCGTCTGAGCGAGCCGGCTCGAGAGTTCGTCGCCGGCATTCGCATAGGCGTCCTTGATCGGGTCAGCCAACCGCCCGAGCACCGGAATGCCCGTTGCAGCTTTGGCGACCGCGCTCGCCCCAGGAACTGCGCCGGCTTGCTTCATCAAGTCGCTGTAGGCGAGCTTCTGAACCGTGTCCGAGCCCGCCCCACGGCCGGCGTTCTGAGCGGTGCTCGATCGCTGTAGATCCTCGAGAATGGCCTGCAGCAAGTTGTTTTGCTGGTTGGTCATCGTATTGTCCAGCGTCGCACCCTGAAACCCCGTTGCAGCCGAAGCGGTCTTGTCGTTCAGGTTGCGCGCGAACGCGGCGGGCTGGATCGCGCCAGTGAGCGGGTTCTGCGACTTGTCCAGCAGCCTCTGTGCCACGTCCATTTGATTGATCGGCTCGGACATTGCCGCATGCGTTGCTCGAGCTGCCGCGTAGTCAGGGCTCAAGGCATCCATGCCCGCGAGATAGTCCTTCTGCAGGCCAGTGAGCGCAGCCGCGCGCGTGGAGTTGCCAGAGGCCTTCGCACTCGAGATCGCATCGTCCAATGCCTGCTTGACGTAGTGCATCCCCGCGATCGACGTGGTGTCGTCCATCGGCATGCCGTTGATCTGCGCCAGGCTCTTGGCTTCGGCCAGGATGGGCGCCGGAATCCGCGCCTGCATCTGTGCGATGTTGGCCTGGGCTTCGGGTGAAAGCGCCGCCGGGTTGACGCCGTTGGCGCGCGCCTGCCCATACAGTTGGTCGGAGGTCGCCGCACGCTCTGCCGCAGCGAAGTCTCGAGCCCCACCCGTTCCAGCCATGTCCTGAAGAAGCCCGGCTCGAGCGGCGTTCTGCTGTCCGAGTTGCGCTGTGACCTGATTCGTCACGTCCGGCTGCGTGGCAACGGCTGCGCGCTCGAGTGCTGCCACACCGGGATTGCCTGCCGCTTGACCCACCGTGGGAATAGAGCCAGGAACGATCTCGCCCATGGTCGCCCGCGCCAGTCCCGGCTGGGACGGCCCGACGAATGGAGCTGCGGCCTCCTCTAGAGAATTGGCCACAGTAGGAGCGTTGTCGCCTGCAGCCCTGTTCAAAGCTCGGCCGATGATCTGTTGTTTGCCAGATTCGTAGAAGGGTTGGGCCGCTGCCTTGCCGGCGCGGACGCCAGCTCCGATCGCCTTGCCTGCACCGTAGCCAGCAGCGCCACCCGCCGCACCAACGGCAACGTTCTTGAGCACCGATTCATCAGCGGTCGTCGGCTGCAGCAGGCCTTGCGTAGCGCCGATCCCGGTCGACCCCGCAAGCGTTCCCGATCCAGGCACCAGCACCGAAGCAGCCGCGATTGGCACTGCCTGGCCGATAAAGTTTCCGACCTTGCCGGAAGTCGTCGCCATGAGCGGGCCGTCCTGCTGACGAGAGGCGGCAACGTCAGCCGGGCTCACGAGCCCCAGCCTCTCACCAGCCCCTCGAGCGAGGTCGGTCATCCCCTTACCCGCACCAGCGAGGACGCGATCGAGCGTGCCCATGCCGTCCGTCGGGGTGATCGTGGCCTGCCACGCGGCGGTATCGGCAGCCGCTTTTTGGTGCGCGGAAGACTGCGCTCCGAAGAACTGTTGCGCTGCGTCAATGACCTGATCCGGCGTAGCTCCGTCAGGGCCGGCAAAGACATGCACTTGCCCGTCCGGCCCGCGGACTTGGTATTGCGTCGTCACTTCGAGCCCCCCACCGGGCCGAGATACGACCACCCAGACGGGGCAGTCGCCGCAGCCGCAGGCGCCCCACCGTAGTTCGGGAGCGTTGAGTCAGGCACACCAGCCCCCCGGCGTTGGGCAAGCAGTGCTTCATGCTGCGCGCCCATGAGCCCGCGATATTGCTGGATGACGCCGAGCAACTGCTGTGGAGACTTGGCCTTGGACAACTGTTCGGCGAGTTCTCCACGCTCGGAAACGCCGCCGCCGCTACCAACGATCGCCTTGACGACTTCCTTGCTGACGACATCCTTAGCCGCGTCGAAGTTGGTCGGCGCAGTACCGCCGTTCCATGCCGCGATGGCATTGCCGATCATGTTGACCGTCTGGTTGTTGCCGTTGTCCAGCGCCTGCACGAGCGGGGCGAGTTGGTCGAGATGCTGACCGGCCACCGCGAAGGAGCGCATCGCGTTGCCTTGTTGGCCAGTGCTGAAGTCTCGAGCGGCCTTCTGGCGTGCGGCGTAGGTGCTCGGGTCGTAGTCCGAATACTTCTGCTGCACAGCCGCCAGGATTTGCGCTCGTTGAGCGGCAGGAACCCGTGCAAGTGCGACGTTCTCGGGCACCTTGTATTGCCCAATGGAGTCGACCAGGCCTTGAAGGGGGCTCGAGGAACCACCATCCACGCCAGCAAGGGGTGCAATGTTGCCGTTGGCGTCCAGCCCGGCGACCTTGTAGTCCTTGGCGATGGTGGCGGCCGTATTGGCACGGGAGGTCTGCGCCTGCAGTTGCGCGTCCGGGCTCACGCTGTTCTGCATCGTGCTCACCGTCGTTGGCTTGAGCGTCACCGGATCGATAGCCTGCGTCACCGTCGATCCGCCGATGTTCGACTTTTCGATGTGCGGCGCCAGGAATTCCGCCATCTTGGCCGGGTCGCTGATGCCGATCGCCCACTGACGCTTCCAGGCGTCGAACGCCTGCGGGTCGTTCTGAGGCATGGAGTTGATCAGCAAGGATGCGTGCTGCATGTCAATGCGGCCGTCCTTGACAGCGTTGTTCAGCGAGGCCGCGGCGTCCGCGGGCGACTGGAAGGACAACACCTTTTGCATCGCCTGCGTGTAGTTCTTCTGATCGACGCCCTGAGTAGTCGCAGCCGCGCTCGCATTGGACGCATTGGCGGCGCCCAGGTCTTTCTGCGCCGCCGCCTTGGCTGTGATGTTGTCCTGCACCGTCTTGAGCAGCCCCGGCGCAACGTCCGGTGCAATTGACAGCGCCTGGCTCTGCCCAGCATCCGAAGTCAGATCGAGGCCACCTTGCACGGCGGCGCGCAGCGCGTTCTTCTGCGAATCCACGGCAGAGGCCTGGCGAAGCGTGAGCGCCTGCAGGGCGTTCTGGTTCTTGATCGCGTCCGCCTTGGCGTAGTCATTCGAGTAGTCAACGACCGATCGCGCCGGCTGCAGGTACTGCTGGAAAATGTTGGCGTTTGCCACGTCAGTCCCCCGATCCGCGGTTCGTGCCGCTCAGGTCGTTGTTGGCGTACTGCGACCCGCCACTCCAGTAGCTGTTGCCCGAGTTCATGCCGCTACCGCTGGGTGTGTAGTACCGCTGCGCCAGCGCCGCCAATTGGTTGCCCGCGTTGCCCCAAATGTTGGCTTGGGCCAACTGGCTGCCGGCCGTCGCATCGCCCTGGCGCGTGATGAGGTCTGACATCGCGTTGGTAGAAGCCTGACCGGCCGCCGCACTCGCGCCGGTCGCCGTCTGGCCCAAGCCTGCAAGTGATGCAAGACGGTTCAACCGGTCTTGGCTACGCTGGTACGCCGCGTTGTAGCCAGTCGTCGCGTAGTTGGTGGCGTACTGGTCGGTAGCCTTGAGTGCAGCGCCCGAGACGCGCCCACCCATGGCGGCAATCTTGCGATCGAGTGCGGTTTGGCCTTGCTGGAGCTCAAAGGCGTATCCCGGATCGTTGGCCATGACGTCCGCGGCGGTCGTCGGCTTGTTGATCGCAGTTTGATACTGGCCCAGCGCAGTCTTACCGGCGTCGATGTACGGCTGCTGGTTGGCTTGGTTAATGTCGTATTCGCGCTGCTGCTCGGCAGTCGCGTTGTCGGTCGCGTGCGCTTGCGTCCGGGCAGCACTCTTGGCGCCATCACTGGCGAGCAAGGCGCCCCCAACCGCGGCCACGGCTCCTACGATTGCTGCAGGCATGCGTCACGCTCCTCGATGAACTTGTCCATAGTCCAGCCTTCCGGGCTCGGCGGCACTCGCTCGCCGTTGTCCATGCGGATGCACACCGTCATGACGATGTGTTCCGAGTCACCAGCATTGACGACCTCGTGCCGCACGTCATTGCGAAACCAGTGCACATCCCCGGCCGCCTGTACCATCGCGTCCTCGTCGTAGATGAAAGACGCTTGCGGATTGCTGCGCAGGCACACGTTGAACTTCTCGAAATACTCCGGGTGCCAGCCTCGATCGACGTGGCCATAGATGCGTGAGCCGGGCTTCATGCGGTAGATGAAGACACCTCCGAGCATTTCGCCGCTCACCTTGCCAATGAGGGAAAAGATGATGGGGCGCGCGGCTGGGAGCATGTCGATCGACGCGTACCACGACGGGATGTGTTCGTCGCTGAAGTTCGACCAATCACCCGCGGCCAGATTCGGTCGCTCGTCCTTGTAGCGAAGGAAAATGTCGTCCGTCTCATGGTGCGGCCCGCGCTTTGACAAGCGGCAGGGATTGCGATTCCACAGCTCGGGATGGGCGTCGAGCTGGGCCACGAGTGCCGTCACATCAACCGCATCGACCTTGAGGAAGTTCGGGCGACCATCTGCGTTCACAGCTCACCCCGCATGATCCGTTCATCCCGCTCACGCAGCATGGCGTCGGCGATGTCTGCGCATTCCTGCACGGTCTTTGGCTTTGCCTCATCTCGCGTCGTGCCAGGGTGCATGGAAATGCTCATCACGCCGGCCAGGTACATATCCCAGGCAGCGCGTCGCATGATCATCTCGTTGTCGTTCACGAGTAGAGGCCCCCGCTGATCATGTGGGCCGTGATGCTGGTTGCCGCACTGGCCAGGGCCTGCAGCGTTGCGCCGGCCGGCATGATGGGCACGTCCACGTCGAGGAAGTCGTTCGCAGCGATGGACTTGCCAGACACGAACGCATTTCCCGCCGCGGCAGTCCCCAGCGCAGGAACCGCGTAGAGCGTGACGGTGGCGGCACTTGCGCTGGTGTTGGTCAGGCGAACCCGGCCACCCCGCAGCAGCGTCCCTGTCGGGGAAGCTGGGACAGTCGCAAGCGTCGCTGCCGAAGTGGTGAGTACCGTCGGCGCAAAGAACGAGGAATAGCTGATGGTCATGTGTTGCGGTCTTCCAGTTGTTCGACGCGCGATCGAAGATCAAGGACGGTGCGTAGGCCTGCCAGTTCGGCATCCCTGTCGGCCAGTTGCGAACGGAGCTGGTCGCAGTCATTGCGCAGGCTCGCGAACTGGTTGCGAAGCTCGTCTACCGCTCGAAGGGCCTCCACAGCACTAAGGTCGCTGCGAGACATTGCCGCCTCGGAGTCCTGCTCGTCCATGTGCGTGGACAAGTCGGTGTTGGTCTGAGCCTTGGTGCCACCGACCCGACGCACGAGGTCAAAGAAGAACCTAAGGTATTCCGGGCTCAGAGTCACCGTCGCAGACTGCCCACCCACCGACACCGAGCCGATAGGGACGTTCTCCTTTGGGGTCGTCAGCGTCGTGCTCATGCGTCCACCGTCGCTTGCGTGAGCGTGAAGGGCACGGCATCAGACACGCGAAGCTCGAACACCATGTCTCGACCGGCGCCAAGCGGCATCCAGCGAACACGTTGCAGCCAGCGACCGATTGCCCCGAGAGAGCGCAAGAGCCACGCCCCGAACGTCTTGCCGCCGTCCTTGCTGATGCGCAGCATGATCTGGCCGCCGTAGCCCGTCGTGCACATCAGCTCGAGGGCGCGGACGACGATCGGCTCCATGGAGGGATTCGGCAGGTGCGGCCACACGCGCGACCGAACCAGCGGCGCTGTGTCGATGGTGTAGAGGTCGTCCGCCATCCGGTACATGACCGAACCGGCAAAGGCGTGCGAGACGCCACCGACCGAAAGAACCTGATCCACCCGAAAAGGCACCCAATCACCGTTGACCATCTCGCCGCGCTCGTGCCACTGCTTGCTGGCAGCATCCCAGCACCAACTGGTGGACATGCCCGGAGCGTTGACACAGACAAACTCAGCACCCGCCTTTTGCTGCACCCACAGCACGCATTGGCTCAAGTCGACGCCGGAGGCCTGGAGGCACGTCTCGACAGCCGTCGTGGAGATCCGCACAGGCTGGTGGCCCTGCATCATGTAGACAATGCCAGTCCCCCGCTGCGTGCACCCCACGAGGATGAGCGTATCGGCCGCGTTGATGACCGCGCGCGGCCCAACCACCCCAACCGCGATCGGGGTGGAGTTGTAGCGAACCAACGGGAAGTCCGCCTCACCGTCGTAAATCCACACCTCGGTGGAGAACGGCTTGAAGAAGTACGTTTCTTGCTTGAGTTCCCGGCTGGTGACGATGGCGCCCGGCTGGGCGTCGGCACTGGAGAAGTCCAGCGCGTCCAGCGTGGTTGCATCGTCGATCGACGAGATATAGAACTGCTCTTGATTGTTCGGAGGCACGAACACGAACGTGCCGTCCACCTCGGTGACTGAGATCGCGCCGCGCCAGGCTGAGCTGGTGATCTGGCCGAAAGCATTAATCGCCAGGGTCAGGACGTAGCCGTTTTGGCCGTCGACCATGACAAGCTGGGTTTCCCCCGCGCACATGCTGACGTAGGACGTGCCATTGGCAATCGTGCCGCGGGACACAGCAGCCCCAGAAGCCCACTCATACAGCGTCGAGCCAGCGACGATGAACTCCCGGCCGTCAGCCGTAACGATCGAGCCGCGAATCGATGCCCCGAAGTCGTGCAGGGAAGCCAGACCATCCGTGCTTTGCAAAACGACTTGCTGCGCCTCTCCCAAGCCCTCGATCTGGCGCAGGTACAGGTTCACCGCCCGTTGGACGGCGCTCTTGCGGTCAGGCAGGTAGTACGACGGCCCGATGCAGGGAATGAAGGCGGCGCCAGCCATCAGCGCCAACCCGTCAGGATGTTGCCAACTGCCCGCTTTGTGCTGTCGACGATCTCAGGGGCCATCACCTGTGCGGCCAAGCGGTTGCGCGCGGCCTTTGCACCAGTCATGACGGCAGGCGGAACGCCACCCACCAGCACAGGCGCCAGTCGCTCAGCCACGCACACCGAGAACGCAGACGGAAAGCCCTGAGGCATCACGTAGTTGGTGTCCAGATCCGCGAAGGTCGAAAACGCCTGAAGCGTGCGCAACGTGATCGTCTGACCCGCAGCCGCGGGCCAAAGGTAGATCAGGGAGCCGCCATCCGGGCAGAAGAACTGCGGAATCGAAGCAGTCGCCTTCTGGGCGATATTGGCGTACTCGCCCATCGTCATCGGGTCGAGCGGGATCTCCATGCCAGACTGGTAACTGACCGTCGCCCCAAGGATCTCGTCGCCCGGGCTGATGCCGACCCAGGTTGTGCCCAAAGTGCCTGAGACGCCGCTGCAAACCCCTGCCGTGAACTTCTCGGCAAAGAGAAAGCTCCCCACGCCGTTGAAGCTATCAACAACGTCGTTGAGCGCCGTCAGGCACAGCGCGCTCAGGTCAGCGTCGAGCGTCTCACCCGGGCTGAGCTTGTTCAGCCAGAACGTGAGGGCGCCGCTGACGATGGTGCGCGCGGTCGTCATCGATCAAGCCGGGAGCAGGCCTTGCAGCTTGGCCAGACCCCACCGACGGTCGTAGGCGATGCCAGCAGCATCGAGTTGGGCACGGACGGATTCGACCGTATGGCCCTTGCCGTCGTCTTCCATCGGATCAGCCTCGGTCGGAACCCACTTGGGCTCGTAACCCTGGTCGGACAGGCGCTTGTGCTCGTCCTCGTCGTTGGCCAGGGCAAAGCCGGCCGAAACGTTCTTGGGGTCGTTGGTGGGCTTGATCAGGTTCAGGGGATACATCGTGTTTTCCTTGCAAAAAGGGGCGGAAGCCTTTCAGCGACCGCCCAACCCATGTCAACCGTCGAGGAACTCAGTTCGTGCGGCGAACGCCGAAGTTCGGCAGCACCACACCAGCGCCCCACAGCACGTCAAAGCGGCTGATGAAGCGGTTGTTGAGAATGTCGAAGCCGCGGACAAAGCGCAGGCTGATGCCGCCGTCGTCGGCCAGCGAAGCCTGGTAGGCCATGTCCATGCCCTTGGGCAGTTCTTGCTTCGGAGAGACGAACACCACCGCGTCCTTGTGCCAGACGAGGTTATTGGAGTACGTCGTGTTCGCCGCACCAGAGGTGATCGTCAGCGCAGCGTTGTCGGCCGGGCGACCAGTCACGTTCTGGAACGCGCCACCAGCGATGATGGCCGGCGAGATCGTGATCGTGGCATTGCCCGAGCCGTCCGAAGACGTCTGCGAGGTCACCAGGAACGACTGCAGGACGCCCGTCGATTGCTTGGTCTCGGGGTTGACCGAGAACACGCCCGCGATGGTGAACGTGTCGCCCTGATTCAGACGCACGCCGGCCGAGGCCGTCCAACCGTCGGTGACCAGCGAGGTCGTCGCCGCATACGGGTTGTCGGTCGCGCCCGTGTTGATCAGGCCCTGCGAGGCGCCATTGACCAGCGGCGTGCCGCCCAGCGGGCCGACGGTGTGCGAGGGCACGTTCTGCGACATGGCGATGTCCAGGCCGGCACCAGTCTTCAGGACGCCCGTCTTGTACTGGTCGGACAGCACTTGCTGGCTGTTGAACAGCGACGAGACACCCGCGACGATGGTGGCATTGGCACCCGGCTCGACCGCCGCCATGCGCTGACCGTCACGCGGCACGCTCATGCGATCCAGGGGAACACCGGCGTTGAGCAGATCGGCGAACGTGGCCGGCGGGGTGCCGGGCGTGCCCACCATCTGGTGGAAGCCGTTCTTCATGATCTGGCCGAGCTGGTAGTCCAGGATCGCGGCGATCTTCAGGCCCGCAGGCTGCAGGTAGCGCTTCTTGAAGGCCGGATCGACTTGGCCGTTCGAGCCGATCGACGTGGCCAGCTCAGTCGAGCCGACGGCGAAGTCCACACCCAGCAGCGGCTGGATCGTGATCGGGGTCGTGGACTCGGTGATGTCCTGCACGTTGGCGGCATCGCCAGTGCGGTGCGTGAACTGCACCGGACGGCGCGCGTTCAGGACAGAGCCGGGCTTGTACTGACCCGACCACGAGTCCTCGAAGTCCGTTTGGACATTGCCGAGGAAGGCGGACGTGTTGTGAGCGATGCGCAGAACTTCGTTGGTGACGATCTGCGAGACTTGAAGGGCGTTTGCCACGATAAAACCTTTCGACGCTTCTCAGCGCTGGAAAGAGAAAACTGGATCCGACTACCTGCCGCGCTCCTGCTTGTTCGCCCAGGCGATGTACGCCTTGGTGTTGCTCGGATCGGGCATGCTGCCGGTGGACTTGCCGCCGCCCTTGACAGGTTCCAGGGGCGCCGGGGCGTTGGATCGTTGAGGCTTGGCCGTCTTCTTCGCTTCGGCGAGCTTGGCTTCGAGCTGCGCGATCTTTCGTGCAGCCTGCCTGTCACCCATGTGCGAAAGCGCTTCGGCTTCGTCCGCGTTGTCAGGATCGGTCAGGTACTCGATCAGCGCCGCAGGCATCTCGCTCTCGAAGATCGCCGCTGTAGCAGGCTTGGGTCGACCGCTTTGGTCTGCCAGGCCGCTGAAGACGTCATCGAGGTCGGACGACAGCGTGTTGAACTTGTCCCTGCCCCACTCCTTCTCAAGGCTTTGGACGACAGCTTGTCGGTGCTCGATCTCGGCTTGCTGCTGGCGTAGGGTCGGCGCGATCTTTTCGGCTCGCTCGGTGACCATCTTGTCCAGCTCGGCCTGAGAGAGCGTGAGCTTCTCGTCGCTACCTTGCGTTGCTGACGTTGTACCGATTTCCTGGCGCGGCGTCTCCGCAACGCGTTGCGGCTGACTGCCTCGTAGCTCATAAAGCTGGCGGGTCTTGCGATCGACGGCGCGGCGAAGGCGCTCGATCTCGCGTTGCTCGGGGGTCTTTTCGGGCTTGGCTTTCGGTTCGCCCTGCTCGCCTTCGGTTGACGCTCCCGCGTCCTCCCCGGCTACAGCTTCGAGGCCATTCTGCTCGGTGCTGGTTTCGGCGTGCGATTGTTCGCCCGCCTCTGCGGACTGTGCCGCTACTGGCAATGCGTTGTCGGAATCCATGGGTGCTCCGGTTGCGTCCTTTGGGACGGACTTATCCGGGTGTCGGTTGTACCGATGGCGCCTCAGAAGGTCACCGCAATCCGTTGTGGCTTCCGCAACTAGGGCTTACGCGACCACGTTCTAGGGGCTAACCAGTCGCTCCATCGTCGGGCTAGGATCGCGCGCAAAGGGAGTGACAAAACGTGACAAGCCTACTTCTCATCACGTCGACAATCGCGCCGTCCAAGGGCGTTCCGAACCTGGCCCGGACAGATCCCAGCGAGCGCCTGAAGGACTACCAACGGGCGTTTGGCTTCTATCTCCAGGCCCTTGACCGCGGCGACGTGGACGCCATCGTCTACGTGGACAACTCCGGGTTTGACCTGAGTTCCCTGCAGCAGATGGCGGGTTCCAAGCGGGTGGAGTTCATCAGCTACCGCTCTGAAATCCCCGCAGACAACAACCGCTTTTTCCTCGAAGCGCACCTCATCGAGCACTTCTTGGATAACTCACAGTTCCTGAGGGCCACCCCGGACGCCCATATCTGGAAGGTGACCGGGCGCTACATCATCAGGAACTTCCGCCGCATCGTCAGGGGTTGCCCTGAATCCCGCGACATTTGCATCAACCTGCGCAACCGCCCTATTCCGACCGTCGATTTCTACCTGGTGCGGTTCAGGCAAGACGCCTACCGAAAGCTGGTGACCTCCCGACTATCCTCGTTTGCCGGCCTTCAGGACGACGAGAGGGCGTTGCGCAAGGTCATCGACGCGACCAAGGACAAGCGCATCCTTCGGCGCCTGCCAGCCACCCCAAGGATTGATGGGGTTCGAGGCTGGGATGGGTCGACCTATGACGGCCTGAAGGGAACGATCAAGTACTACGCGCGGGCAGCCTGCGCTTCCCTGCTGCCCTTCGTCTGGATTTAGACCGCAGCCGGGCTGTAGTTGATGCCCTGGCCTAGGCCGATGGCATAGCTTCCAGTGCCTAGGGCAAACCCGCTGTAGGTCGTAGGGTTCGTGAACAGCGGGTCAGAGGTCTTGATCGACGTGTCTGGCGTGTTGTTGGTCAGGATGGGCGTTGCCGTGCCCGACCAGATCGCAGGCGTGCCGCTCCCAGACGTGCCGACTGTGTTCGGGGCATAAGCAAGAGTGTTCTTGATCTTGACGTTGGTCGGTGTAGCCGTGTCGGACACGAACGTAAATCGGACAGTCGTACTCGAATAAACCGAGTTGTTGGCGACCAGGACATCATCGGATGGCGGCGTCGGTGAGTTGTGCGTGACCAGCTGCGCATCCTTGTAGGTCGCCTGGCCGGTGATGACGATGCCCCGATGGCCGGTGTTGTTCGCCGGCCCCATCAGGCTCGAGTGGTTGTGGACGTTGTGTCGGATCGTGATGTTCGACCCCAGCACGTTCACGTCATTGGGCGAGTACGACCCGCCGTTGTAGTCGTGCTGGCTGAAGTAGTTGTGGGCAATGATGACGTTGGCGTTTGGCTCGTAGAACGTCGCGTTGTGGATCTGCACTTCGAGCGCAGTGCTGATGTTCACGCCGCCCAAGTAGTCGAACTTGTTGTTCCTGACCACATAGCTCGTATTGAGCATGTTGACCGACGCGCCGACGTTGCCCCGAGTCGCCAGGAGCGTCTTGGTGTTGTTCGCGCCTCGGAAGTAGTTGGCCTCATACACCGAGTACGAACTGCCCTGGAAACGCCCTGAGTGCTCGCCCGTGGTGCTGCGGTCGAAGCTGTTGCCGGCGATGTACTGAAACTGCGTCCCGTTGGCAATGCAGAAGATCGAGCACGCACCCGTGTTGCCAGCACCTGGGAATACCCCAGGCTCGCCGCTGTGGTTGCTGGTGGTGCAGTCCTGCACGGAATTTGCCGTACCGTCGAGGATGATGTCCGAAGCGCAGTGCTGGAAGTCGCAGCGCAGGAGCGTTGCAAAGCCCTGCGTCTCGGTGTCGTAGGTAGCCCCGGTGCCCGACACCTGGAAGCCGCGGCAACCGTAGTTGCCCGTGACGAAATTGGTCGACGCCACGAGCGCGCTGACGCTGATCGTGTACGTTCCAACGCCACCCGTGCCGGTTCCAAGGGCGGTGATCTTGGCGGCAGTGCTCAGGCCGACTGCGGCAGCAGGGAAGATGCTGTCGCCTACGGCCAAAGCTGCGCCAGTCCCAAGCACCGCAGTGACGGTCAATTGGTTGCCGCTGGCGCCTGCTCCGTTGTCGATGTAGCCAGTGACCAGGTTCGTGCGGCCAACGACGGCCAGATCCATCCACCGGCAGTCATTCCCGTAGCCCAGCGCCGAGCTAAAGCCCGTTCCATCACCGACATCAAAGCTGATGGTGGGGCTCGATCCGGTGCCGAACTTGCCAACTGTGCAGCCGCTGTAGCCAGTCAGGTTGATGACATCGGTAGTCGTGGCTTGGTGGAACGTCTCGCCAGCGCGGAACAGGAACCGCATGCCATTGGCAAGGTACGGCTTGATCGCGTTGGTGTTCGAGGCCGTCAACTGCACGCAGCCAATCGGAGCGCCTGTGAAAGTGCCGGAGGTGCTGACGCACACCGTCTTGTTGCCGGCATAGACGACAGCCGGATCGAGAACCGTGATCGTGGTCTGCGCATAGGCAATATTGCCCGTCACGGCAGACGTGACCTGAAGCGTTACCGTGTAGGTGCCGGGTGTCTCGTAGACGTGGCCGGCGACGGGCTCATAGCCCCAATTGCGCGTGCTGGTCGAATCGGCCGCCGTGCTACCCCACAGGGCCACACCTGGGCCAGTCGTCTCGCCGAAGTTCCAGACGTAGGCGCATTCCCGGAATGGGTTGGTCGTCTCGGTGTCGGTCGTGTTGCAACCATGGAAGACCACTGAGAACGGCGCCACTCCGGTATTGGAGTAGAGCGAAGCCCGGCTAGAGACGATCGACGGCGCAACCGTGATCGGCAGGGCCGCCGCTGCATACCCCGCCAGAATTCGATTCAGTTGGAACCGATTGACAGGATGAGCGGCGCTCACGACGTCGGGCCCATCTGGGCGAAGCCGCCGCCAGCAATTGCAATCAGGTCGATGCTCGGCGTTGCCGCGTTCGCTGCGCTGTTGCGGTAGGCGCCAACCCGCAAGTTGGTGCCAGCATCGGGTAGGTTCGATGTGACACTACCGCTTGCCTTGACGCCCGTCGCGCGGTTGGTAATGCAGTAGTTGATCTGCCGCGTAGCCCCGCCAACGAACTCGATGTAGCCGTCGTAAATGTCGGCGCCGTTGGTGTTCGATGGGAAGCCAGTGCCGCCATTGAGCGCCGTCTTCGTGGCCGTGCCCGTACCGGCGCAGGTCATGAACGACAGTTGCGAATCGGTAGAGTCGGCCGCGAACCAAGCGTTGTTGACAAGCGTGGAAGGCTCGACTGTCGCCGTTGGCGTGTTGGAGAGGAAGCCGCCCCCCATCCGGCTCGAAGCGTTCGCGTCGGTCGAGCAGAACACCACACGGCATCGCTGCGTGGGGAAAAGCGCGCTGGTGCTCGGTGCTACAGACTGCAGCAGGGATGAGGAAGTCGACCCGTAGGCGTTCGTATTGGCCGCAGCCGTCACGCCGACGATGCCGATGCGGCTCAGATAGCCCAGGCTGGCAAGCTGGCCGGAGCGCGCGGTCGACGTGCCCACCTGAGCGAGAGAGGTCGAAGCACCCAAGCCGCTCCAGGTCGTCGTGCCCAAACCAAGCGGCATGAGCATGAACGAGTTGCCGCCGAACATGTCGGGGGTGACAGCGCCACTCGATGATGGCGTTGTCTGCACCCAGGCATTGCCGTCCGAGTTGTAGCGGGTGTACGGTGCAGCGCCGCCGACGAGAGCACTTGCGCCTGCGTTGTTCGCAGCCGGATAGGCCGTTTGCAGCGCGCTCGTGTTGGCGAAGATGCCGACGATGTAGCCAGCAGGAACGAGCGTATAGGTGCCGGCCGTGAAGCACACGAGCATGTCGCCCTGGTTCACCGCGGTAATGCCGTCGATGGCCGTTCCCAGCGTCGTGACACCAGAACTCGTGTTCTTGTACGCAGACCCGAGCACCGCAGTGCCGGTGGTCAGCGCCGGGGTGTTGGTCGCAGCGGCCCAATTGGTCGGCGTGCTGACCTTTGTCGCAATGGCTGCCGTGTTCGCAGCGACGGTGGCATTGGTGGTCGCGAGCGCAGAGGCTGTCGCCGCTGAATTGGCAGTTGTCTTGATCGCAGCAACCGACGCGTTGTTGCTCGCCAGGTCATACGTCGCAACGTCCGTCGCCCCGGCAAGCGTCGAAGTTCCACCGCCGCCCCCGCCCTCGTAGTCGATATAGACCAGCGTGTCGACCGTCTGGTTGGTCACAACCAGAGTGGCGCCCTGCACATACGGCCCGAACGTGCGACGCTGGGGCGTCGGCCCCATCACAATCGTCTTTGCAGTGCCTCCAAGTGGCGTTTCCACCGTCTGGAAGAAGCCCCCGTTGCTGCCCAGCGAGACATAGCTGCCGGGCGAAATCGTGAAGGTCTGGCTACTGCCCTGGGCGATCGTGCTCATTGGGAACTCCGGGCGCCATCAACGGCGATGCGGGGTGAATCGGCGACGCCATCGACGTCGGGGGAACTTCGGGAACGCCTTGCGGCGGCGTGCCGAGCTGGTGCGGGATCTGCGGGATCGGTGCCGCGGGCTGCGTATTGGCAGGCATCGCCATCTGCGCCTGCTGAGGTTCGCCAGGCCAGGGATTCGGATCGCTGATCAGCTCCCGAAGCTGCTGCTGCACAACCACCGCGACCTGCTCGGGGTTGAACGACGGGCCAATGACCTTCAGGCGATTGGTTTCCGCGTTGAAAGCGTCGATGGCGAGCTTGGTGGCGCTGTCCTGCTGCTCGACGTTCTTCTGCTCGAGCTGCGCGTGCGCCTGGTCGGCGTCAGCTTGGGCGTCGTGCGCGATCTGCACGGCCTGCTGAAGCTGCTGCTTGAGCTGGGAAACCTGCTGCGTGAGTTCCGCAGTCGTCGGCCCCTTACCATCACCCTCGGGCTGGAGAATGGCCTTGACCGGATCAGGAGCCATGGCCGTCAGCACCTGCTGGAGCTTGTCGCCGTTGGGGATGTCGAGCGTTCCAGCCCACAAAGGAGCGATGGCAGGCGTCAACTCAGGGTTGGCGCGCATCATCTCCCTAAACGCCTCCTGGGCCTGCTGGCGCTGCGTGGAGAACGGAGCACCAACGACAACCCGCACGTCGTACTTGCCCACATTCGGATTGATCGACAGGCCCTCGTCCGTCTCCTGCGTGGCTTCGTCTTGCTCGGGGTCGATCGTGACTCGTCCAGGGGTGGTGTCGATGCCAAGGATTCGCATCTGCCGCTTGGTGTCGATCAGCCGCGGGATCATCTGCATGCACAGCTTGCCGACCTGGGCAACGCTGGCTGCGAGGTTGGTCGGGAAACAGCTCGTGGCCGCTTCACCCTGCTGCTTGCGAGCATCAATGGCCACGCCGCTCGTCTCGTTGGACGGAGCGCCCAGCGTTGCCTGGTACATGCCCAAAGCCGCCTGGATGTCGTGGATGGCCTGCTGGGCACCTGCGATGTAGTTCTGCAGGTTCACCGCCAGCGGCGCCCGAGACGGAGCAGCGATTGGCTGGCTCGCCTCGTCCACATCGTTGTACGGCAGATAGGCACGCGCATCGACAGCCGCGCGATCCCACAGCTTCTCGACGCCGCGGATGGCGCGGATGGGAACCAGCCACGGTGACTTCGGGGCGGCGTTCATGTACGCCCGGATCTCGCTGACGTGGTAGTTGTAGGCCCGCTGGGGCTCCCGAGCACGTCGAGGAATGCCGCAGTAGCGCAACCGGCCGTCAGACCACGCTACATATCCGTAGACCGGGACAATGCCGATGCCGTCGGCTGGATACTCAGTCTCGGCCGTGAGGATGCCAGCACCGGACATGCGAACCCACTTGACGCAGCGGGTCGTCTCCGAGAAGTCGCGCACGAACTTCGGGGGCTTAGGCTGAGACTTGGCCTTCTCGAAGTCTTCCTCCGACAGGCTGTACTCATCGCCGTCGACACCACGAACGACGAGCATGACTTCCTTGCGCGTCTCGATGCGCCATTCCTCGGCGATGAGGATGGAATCCTTGTTGTCGGTGACGATCTGACCGTCCACATCACCGAAACTGACCTTATCGGCTTTGGCCCCGAACTCGCGCTCGAAGGCGGCGCAAGACAGGCTCGTGAGCAGTTGCCCGCGGTCGGCGTCGCTGCCATCGATCTCCACGCTCCAGGGATCGAACACCACGCGAAGCGGATCGCCCTCGCTGGAAATGCGCGGCTCTTGATGATTCAAGGCGCGATCGGTGTATTCCGGGCGAACGATGAGGTAGCCAACGCCCGTGCGAGCTGCCGCTGTCTCAGCCCGCATGTAGTGCTGCTGCGCCCGGCTCGAATACTCGATGTTGCGAAACAGGCCGTCGAGCTGCTCGGCGACACGCTGGTCAGCGCCAGAGGCAGCAGGAAGCGTGTGCAGCGACGGAGGGGACGACTCGATCTGACCAACGACCGTCGCGGTGTATTGCGAGGTCTGATCCATTGTCAGGCAGGGCCGCGCACCACCTGGGTCGCGCTCTCGCTGCTGCCGCTCTACGTCATCCCATTGCTTGGGGTCGGACGGGTCGGAGAATGCCAAATCCTCCGCGATCTGGCGGCGCTGATCCGTTAGCGCCTCGATTGCTTCGAGGTACCACTGCTGCGCATCGCGGACGGTATCGGCCATGCGGCCACAATGTGCCCGCGCGCGCGAGTGGCGTCACCGCAATGCGTTGCGGGTTAGTCCATGAAGCGATGCTCCAGCACTTGGAGTCGCGCAGGCGTCAGGATGAAAGGAATGTCTCCATCGCCGGTGTGTCGTCGCAGCCAAACCGGCTGAGGTGTGAAAGTGTTCCGCGCTCCATTGCCATCAATCCAGTCGTATCGCACGATGAATTGATCATTCAATATATCGTATGCGCAGACTTCCCGCATATCGTGCCAATAGGTAGCGTGCGAAATCCCATGGGGCAGATCAAGCATTCGCTTGTGAGCTTCACTAATTGTGCGCAATTGCGCCTCCTTGCGTTAAATCCTCGCCCCTTGGGCTGCGGACTGACTGAAGTCGTATGGTTTGGCTTGCGCGCCCATTCGCCGAGCACCTTCGCAGGCGTATCTCAGCGAGTCAATGACATGGTTGTCCTTGTCTGCCAGCTTGTTCAGGACGACGCTGGTTAGCTTGTCGACCTCGAAGCTGTAGGCGCGCAGCTCGTCGATCGTATGGACGCAGCGAGGGTGAACGATGATGTCGAAACTCTGGAGGAACGAGACGCCCTCCTCCACGCTGCGCGCGCCCTTCACCGCCGCGATCATCTTCGGGAAGCCGTGGCGCTGCATGTAGCTGATCGTCTGTGGGCTGCTCGAGTCAGCGATCGTCGGCCACCGTTCGGCGTCGGGGATCGTCCGGAACAGTTCCGGCAGGAAATCGACCTCGCACCCGACCTTGTAGGCCTCATGCGTGATATAGAGCGTCCGGCCGACGATGGCGCACTGCACCAGAACGCTGGGGTCGACGCTGAAGCCCCAATCGGCGCCCTGGCGCAGGATCCACTCAGGCTGGATGTCAAATTCCTCAATCCGCCAGTTCTTGAAGACTCGAGCCTCGGAGTTCTGCCGGTACTTCCCGAGCCAGACATGCGCGTACTTGTCCGGGTCTCGGCCGCGGTCGTACTCCATTTCCTCACGCAACTCGTCTGGAAATAGTGGGTTGTCGTGGAAGTTGACCTCTACAACTGCTGATCTTGGCGGTGGCGTTTCACCTCTGAGCAAGGCATCGATAGGATCGGTCGGCTGGTCTGGATTCCAGTCGAACCAGAGCTGAGAGCCTGGCTTGCGAATCGTCGGGCGCAGTAGAGTCAGGCTCTTGTCGCTGGCGGCCTGGGCTTCCGCGAACCAACCGCGGTCGAAGCCCTCGAGCGACTTGATCGAGTCAGCCGTGTGGTTCTGCATGCCCTCAAAGATCGTCACGCCGCCATGCACAGACTTGATCTGCCGGTCTTGGACATCGAAGTAGGCGCCGGCGTTATATGTTGAGATCTTAGAGACCAGAAGCTTGCGGACGGAGAACTCGAGCGACTTGAGCGTCTCGCGAAGGCACACAAAGTCGTAGCGGTCGGCCACGTTCTCCCGCAGCCAACGCTCGCCGAAGTAGTGTGACTTGCCCGAGCCGCGACCGCCGTGCGCGCCGATATAGCGATGCTCACCCTCGAGAGGCACGAATGCTTCAGGAACGCGGATCCGCAGCTCAGTCATTTGGCCTTGACGACTTCTACGACGATCTTGGTAAAGACGTGCTCGCCGTTCGGCCCAGCGCCGTTGACCTGCAATGGCAGAACCTTGCCCACAAGCGTCAGGAACGCCGACGCCGTGCGCGGATCTTTAGCTCGCTCGACAAGGTAGTTGACGCCACCGGCCTTGGTCAGCGCTTCCGTCACCATCGATTTGACCTCAACGGTCGTCTTATTGCTCGAGCCCTTTGGTCGGCCTGGGCCAGGAGTTCCATCACCAACTCGCCGTTTTGGCTTGGTTTCAATATCTGCCATCATTTCTCTCCAATGTTGGTTTCGACTCCAGCCACAGACACAACGGCAAACGGCCGCAGTCGGATCACATGCACGCTTTCGAGCAGCCCCTCCTCGACAAGCTCTCGCAGCACCCAAACTGCTGTCCACTTAGAGATGCCGAACTTTTGGCGCAGCATGTTGTGCGTAAGTTCTTCCGTCGGGTTGTCGAAGTAAAAGCGCCTCACCCGGCCTTTGAGGCTCAACTCTCGACGATCTTTCATTTCAAGTCTCCTCGGTGAATGTGTCGGGGCGGCGCCAGGCGTGGATAGGGACGAGTTCTCCCTCGTGTTTCATGATCGCCAAGGCAATGTCAACGGTCTTAACGCTGCGGCAGAACTTGTCAGCGATCTGGGCGCTGCTGAGTTCGGCTCTAGGGTTTTGCTCGTAGAAGGCCCGCAGTGCAGCCCGCAGGCTATGCGCCATTGCCGGGCGTCCGCGGGCGCGCCTATTGCCAGATTCTTCAGCAAGCGCCCCAACGGGTGCAGTTGCGGCGTGGCTGCGGTCAGGCTTGCTGAAATCTTCACACGACAAGGATTGGGGCATGGGGCAACTCGCTAAGTGGGACGAAAGGGATGAGGCGCTATTTCGAGCAGATCTCAGCCCGGAGGCAAGGATGAGGTTGGCTCCGGTGTATCAAGGGCCGGAGAGAAGGTCGGAGTACAGGCTGTCGACGAGGGCACTTGTTCGGAAGGCTCAGGAGAATGCTCGGCGGCCTCTTCAAAGTAGAACGGTCGCAGCTCCAACTCTGGAAGCGCAGCGCCGGCTCCGCGAAGTTGGTGGAACTGCTCCAGCGAGATGATCGAGGCCCAAGGAGTTTCAACGAACGCCAGCATCATCTTCAGGTATGCGTCCGAGCTATTCGCCTTCCACTGATTGCATTGAAGGCAAGCCGCTTTGAGGTTGACGCCATATCCGATGCCACCGAGCGAGGCAGGCTGCACATGGTCGACAGTTGCCTCCTGGCGCGACATCCAATGGCCGCAATATTGGCAAGTCCAGTTGTCGCGCGCGAGGACATAGTCGCGGATAGCGCGAGTCACCTTCCTCTTCGTCATTGCTTCTCCATCTCTTGCTTGGTGAGGATGCGGAAGGCGTCTCGCATGGTCTTCAGCTCGTCGATAGACCATTTGGCCGGCTCGTGAGGGCCTTCCAATGCTTCGACACGCTCCAAGCCGATCCTCTCGATGAGCCCCTTGCGGTAGCCCAGCAGGTTGCCGGACAGGTACATGTTGTCCCTGACGCATTGCCCATGGATGTTGTCCAGATTGAAACGGAGCTCGGGATGCGCTCCCCGCGAAAGGAAATGCCCAGCCTGGAACATCGGTTCCCACGGGCAACCGCAACTGATGCACGGCTTGTAGCGGTCGCGGACTCGGACATAGGCGTTGACCGCCTTTTGCACGTCATCCAGCCACCGAGAGCGGGGGCGCATGTTGACGAGAGCCAGCTTCAGGGCGGCTCGCTCTGCCTTGACAGACTTCACAGCGCACTTGGGGCCGCAGACAGTCTGCATGGAGCGAAACCGGATGAACGGCTTGGCGCAGGTCTTGCAGATGCCCTCGGGGTTGGCTTGGAGGGTCACTTCCAGAACTCCCACCAGCGGGCGAGCGATACTTCCGTCGGGATTTGGATCAAGCCTGGGATGGGCTCTGCCTGTAGGGGCGCAGGCTCGGAAGCGGGTGCCGGTTCGGGGGGCTTTTGTTCCCAAAAAATTCCCTTCGTACCGCACCGCTCTTTTCGCATCAGAGCCGGGCTCACGCTGGCAATGCCAGTCACCAAATCTCGAAATTCGGGGTGCTGGCACCGCGAGGGAGTAGCCCCATAGCCGTAGATCAACACTACTTCCGGCCTGAAGTGCTTGCAGTCCTTGCAGAACTTCGGCTCGTCGCTCATTGCCCTCCCCCCATCGTTGCTGCGAGGTTGAAGATGCTGGAACCAGCCGCCATCGGAGTGCCAGGAAGGCCACGAAGACGGCGTTGCGCGGCGCTTATCTGCGCGTTGTGCAGCGGCGTATTGCTGGGCCGGCAGTGCTTTGCCATCTCGCTGCGAGTGCCGATTTTGTGGTGCGCGGGGTTGGCGCAGTCCCACGTCCGGCAGCAGCGATACCAGAGTTTTCCCTTTCCGGGAGCCTTTGCGTGCATGAGGCCAATGGCCTTGGCAACGCTGATGGAACGCTGGATTGGCGGATACCAGCAAGTCGCCGTGACGGTGCCTGTCGCTGATTTGCGCGTGAATGCACCCTTGTAGTGCCAACATCCGGTCACCTCGTCGATGACACACCTGTCCTTCAAGTCGTCGAAGGTGTTGATGCCAATGGACTTGCGAGTCATTGCAGCGTCCTTTGCTTCATCTGGTGGATGGCCTGGCGAACCTTGCGGGCGTTCTCCGCCAGTTCCTGCTTCTCGATGCCCCGGGCGCTGAGTTCGTCGGCGTTGAGTGCTGCCTTTGTGCGGGCAACCTCCGTAGACGGCGAGGCGTGATCCAGCTTCTTGGCTTTGAGCGGGTACACGTCTGCCCAGCCTTGAACAATCGACTGCTCCAGGCAGGCCAACGGGTCGTTGCCGGCGTCTCGGAGCTTGAACAACTCGCGCAGGATGAGGTTCAGGGCGAAGTCCGTCGGAGGCTTTTTGAGCGTCTTTTTCCTCATCTCGACGAAGGCGTCCCACGTCTCTTGGGGTATCCATGAGGGAAGCGCAGTCACAGCCGCACCTCCCAATCCGGGGCCTTGGTGACGCGCACGATGGGCGTCCACCAGTAGCCGCCGCGAGGCTTGGTGAGGTACAGACGGGTCATCGCCACGCCGTCTTTGCTGGCCCAGTGAGGCCACCACGTCGACGCAGACCAGCGACCGGGCCACAGGAGGTAGACACCCCACTTGCGACGGTTGGGAAGCCATTCGTTGATGGTCGTGAGCTTCATAGCCGCCTCACCACACATTCGGCGTAACGATCAGCTTGCCGTCGATGCCCGTAGCCTCCTTGAAAGCAATCCGCGCCGCTTCGACCTTGGCCTTGAACTCATCAAACTCACCACCCTCGATCTCCTTCCCGGCGCTGTATGTCGAGAAGATGCCGATACCGAAGTAATGGCAATTGCTGTCGCAATCGAACCACGGGGAGAAGGCATCGAGGCCTAGTGGCTTCGGGGCTTCGTCGTCATACGCACCGTCCTCGCCCAGTACAGAGCCGTAGCCCCAGCGGTCGATCAGAGCCTGAAACTCTGGCGAAAGCTTCTCGTACATGTCCTCGCCTTGAAGACCAACGAGGATCGCGCATCCGGTCGAAATTCCCATTTCTCTTCCTTTCGTTCGGGCAAAGGTCTAGCAAGGGTGATAGGCATCCCTATCCAGCCCCACCCAGCCTCTACAGCCCAGTGCACCCATGAGGTAGCGATTCATTCACCGAAGACCCCTGAAACTCACCACTTGGGGTCACCGGCTTGTGCAGTCCCTCGCTAACAGGCTGCGCGGCTCTTTCGACAGGTAATCGAGGCCGGTGTTTCTTGAAGTGCTGCCCATTCAGGCCCATCAACTAACGCGCTTCGGACGGAATGTGAGGGGAGCTTCACATTCAGAGCTAGCTGCGGTATGCTTGGGCCATCCCCGCCACAGGGTCAGCCCGGTTTGCTTAACGCAGCCGGGTTTTTCTTTGTCTAGGCGCCCTCCTTCCGATTCACGAAATCGAACCATGCGCGGCGAAGGTGCTCGCGAAGTTCGGCCGGGATTTCTGGCTTTTCGGACTCCTTCGGCCACACCGTCTTTTGACCACTCCCGAAGCACTCGGGACAGGGCTCAGGGCCGTCGATGCTCTTGAAGCCGCCGCCAATCTCGCCTTTACCGCTGCAGTAGCTGCATTCCTCGCTATGAGCCTTGGGGCGCCATTCCAGGAAGCAACCCAGCTTCCAATCAGCGGTTTCGTAGGCGCGACTCATGCCCGTGCTCCTGCCTGGATAACTTCCAGAACCGTGAACTTGGCGTTCGCGGCGTGCCATTGGGAAATGGCGGTGTTGCCCAGAACAGCCTCCACAGCCGCCACGGAATCTCCGGGCAAGCTGCGACGGGTCGGCTTGTCGTCCGCGTTGAAGTAGTCCCCGACGTGCTGATAGATCAGCTCGCACTCGGCCGCGAGCTGCCGGAACGTCATGCCCTTGACCCTGCGAAGCTGCCAGCACAGGCGGACAGCCTCACGGTAGGACTTGGCTAGACGCATCAAAGCGTCGGGAACGATGGACGGGCCGTCCATGCGTGCGAGCAGCGGGAATTCGCGCTGCAGATTCAGTTCTTCCATGGATGCCCCCATTGGAAAAGACCATGTGATAACCGGTTGAGTAACCGGTCGCGGAGGGACAAAACTGAAAGCCGTTGCGGTGGTCTTCAGTTCGCCTTTCTGAAGCACCCGACCAACGCCCCGAGTACCCACGAGGGGCATCCCGAAGGCAACCGGATTGGTGGCCTGGTGCTTCAGAAAAGGAACGCAGATGACGGACGCAGAGTTGCTGGCCTGGGCGCGCACCCGCGTGGCCATGCTCATTGCAAGGCTCAAGGTGCTTGCGCACAGGGGAGAGATGCTTTGAGCCACGGCTTAGTCCTTCGGGCGCAGCGACGGATTGAGCGCATAGAGCTGCTCGAACCACACGTCCCAAGCGGCCTTGCATTGCCGGTAGGCCGCTTGCTCGATGGCCTCCATTCGAGCGATGTGCCGTTTGTGGGCGCGCTGATGCAGCCATCCGAGCACCGGGACAATGACCACCGCCAAGATCACCAGAAGCGTTGCCATCTAGCTCTCCACCTTGGAGGTGCGGGGAGCCTTGTCGGCTGCACGGCGCTTGGGAGCCGGGTGGCGCAGAACGCCCCACTCCACATCCGGCCGCAGTTGCTCGCACATCACGCGCTTGCCTGCTGCCTCCGTCAGCCGCTCGACGGTCGGGCAGTAGTCCGCTGGGAACGGGCGATCCGTGTGGAAGTAAGGATGGATGCCTTGCTTGGACAGGCCGATGCCGCGCGCCAGTTCGGACTTGCTTCCGAGGGCCTTGGCAGCATCGAGAAGCGCCTGCTTCTCAGGGGTGGGGTTTGATGCCATGACCCAAGTGTATGATGCAAGTACCTGCCATGTCAATGATGCACGTACCTCAGTGGCGCACATCGTTTACCGTGCGCGGGTGCGACAGGATCCTGAACACAAGAAGGCCATCGGCCGGCGACTCGCCAAGGCGCGCGAGGCGGCCGAACTCAACCAGACCCAGGTCGGCAATGACCTAGGAACGACCAAAGCGACCGTCAGCGGCTGGGAGCGCGGCGCGAACTATCCCGACCTCGCCATCCTCAGCCGCCTGGTCAAGCTCTACCGCACGACGGCGGATCACATCCTCTTTGACGCTCCGACCTTCTCGGCTCGGACGCTCGACCTAGCCCAGCGCCTTGAGGCCTTGAGCGACCCCGAGCTGCGGCGGTTCACCTTCGCCAACGTCGAGTCGATGATCGTCAACGCTGAGGAAAATCTCGCACGGCAGGCGGCGGCGGCGACACCAGCACAAACTCCTGCGACCTCAGCAGAGACGCCGGCAACCCCGCCCAATCGCGAGCTCTATCCGCGCTCTTGAAGACCACGCGGGTGAACCCGTGGCGCACCATGCTTTGGCAGTGACGCCATAGCTCTTCGTACTGCACCTCGCAGCCAAGGATGCCAACCCGCAAGTCGGGCGCGCTCCTAGCGGACTCCACGCAGACGGCGTGCCAGTCCTCGCTTGACACGGCCAGGATGCTTTGCCGGAAGTCAACGAGGATCTTGTCGACCCTGGCGCTGCCAATGAACTCCGCTATCTCGGCACGGATCTGCCTCAGCGCGGCAAGCTCCACCAGCCCTTTTACCTCTACCAACAGCGTCCGGCCCTCCAGCCTGAACGCGATCCAGCTTGCTGATGCAAGTCTCTTGGTCTCCACGGTGCCCCCCTATGGTTAGGGACCAATATTGACATTGCTCGTAGCTCAGCGGGCGAGCCTCGGGGTAAATCTGGTTTCAATCGGGCATACGCGCGACAGGCCGCAACTTTTTTTGCTTTTCTGGTACTTGCATCGTTGACACGATGTACCTGTTGCACGTACTATGGCTTCACTGCAGCACGGAGCTGCAAGGAGCCAGACGAATGTCCCCCCTCAAGGAACTCTACGCAGCCCAAGACGACGTGAGCGATTGGGCCGTCACGCACCAGCAGGCCCGCTACCAACCCATCGGCTCTGCGATCCCCGACCCTCGCCCGGCTCCGCGCTACGTGCCGCAAAGCATCCTGTGCCGCGCTGACATTCGCAAGGCGATCAACGACCACGACCAAGCCATGGCCCTTGACTGGTTGTTCGAGCACAAGGAACTGTCGGACGAGCTGGCCGAGCGTATCGAAGAGAAGTCCATGGACTTCTGCCGGGCACGTCTGGAAGCGCAAGGCAAGGAGGGGAGCCATGGCTGACGCGAAGCACACGCCGGGGCCGTGGACGCTGGAACTTGTCCAGGAGTGGCCGTTTGGTATCAAGGTTCATGCTGGCGGGGAGGTCATCCTTAGCCAATCGGCCGTTTGCAATTCCACCAAGCAAGAAACGCGGCGAGATTGTGAGCAAGCAGTCGGATTTAACGAAAACGACCAGGACGCGTATTTCCGAGCCGACTTCGCGCGCAAGTGCATCGCAGAACAAGATGCCAACGCTCGCCTGATCGCCGCCGCGCCAGAGCTTCTCGCCGTGCTGATGGAGGCGCTGGAAGATGAGCGCGGCATTCTCGGCGAGCTGGGCTACTACCTCGGCTCCGAATTGAAGCGCCGCGCCGAAGCCGCCATCGCGAAGGCCAACGGAGAACAAGCATGAAGGCAGCACCAATTTTCGACGCCCTCACGGCCCTTCACATGGTCGTCGAGGCAGGAAAGACCACTCCCGGCGCCATCAGTTCCAGCCTCTGGAGCAAAGCCATGCAGGCAGAAGTTGGCCTGCGGTGGGCACTCAAGGATGCAGGTCTGGAAGTGCCTATCGAAGACGCACGCACGCCAGCCCTGATCGGGCAAGGGGGTGAGTCGTGAAGGCAGCTCTGGAACGATTCCTGGCGTGGTTCACGGGCCAGCCGGGGGAATGGGAGACGCCTGCACTCAATTGCCGAAAGGACGACATCGCCGTCTACGCGAGCATCGGTGTCTGGCTTGAGCACGAGGCCACGAAGGAGCGGCATTACCTAGTTAAGCCCGGAACCGTCGTCCAGTGCTCGGAGGCGGAAGTCGTTGAAGGAAAGCCCGGCTGGGTACTGGCGGAACCAATCCCCTACGACATCAAGTTCTCGACCGGGGAATGGCACTACGGGAAGGTCACGGCGATCAGCGATGACGTTCTCAAGCCGATCCGCGACCCCGGCGACGACGCCATAGACGAAATCATCCAGCGCATCGGCAAGCCCGATGAAGTCCGCACCCCTGCCTTTATCGGCCAAGGAGAGTAGCCATGAACGCCAATTGGAGAAGCACTCGTAGCCCGAACGTCGTGTACATCAATACCGACCTTCATCGCGCGACCCTGCTCGACGAGAACGTGAGCTATCCGCTCGACGAACTCGGCCAGGGGCGCAACAGCACGACACCGGTGCCGGCGTTCAGCATGTACGCCGGCACGCCGACCGAGGAAGACGTGGACAGCCACAACTACCGCGCTCGGGCTCTGCGCCGAATGCTGGCGGCGGCTGTCGGGGCATGGCTGGCGTTCGGGCTGCTGGTGTGGCTCGCTCATTCTGCAAGCAACGGAGGCTGACATGAACGACATTCAGTTGGTCGAGAAAACCGTCCTTGAGGTCGCGCCCATCTTCGAGCGTGTCAACACGGACAAGGGGATCGTCTTCGCGCGTGAAGCCGAGTTCGCCATTCAGATCATCACCGCCAACAACTATTGCACGGGAATCGCGAAGAAGAACCCGCAGTCGGTGCGGGACGCGGTGACGAACATTGCCGCGATGGGCGTCAGCCTGAACCCGGCGCGCAAGCAAGCCTACCTCGTTCCGCGCAAGGGTGGGATTCAACTGGTCATCAGTTACATGGGTCTGCTGGACATCGCGATCCAATCCGGCTCGATCCTGTGGGGGCAGGCTGAAATTGTGTATGCCAACGACACCTTCGAGATGAACGGCTACGACAAGCCCCCGACCCACACTCGCAACCCGTTCTCCAAGGAGCGCGGCGAGATGATCGGCGTCTACACCGTCGTCAAGACCCGCGACGGCGATTACCTGACATTCCCGATGACCGCCAGCGAAGTATGGGACATCCGTGAGCGCTCGGATGCGTGGCATGGCTACCTGAAGGACAACAGCAAGACCTGCCCGTGGGTCACTGATGAAGGCGAGATGGTCAAGAAGACCGTCATCAAGCGCGCCTACAAGACCTGGCCGAAGACTGACAGGCTCGACAAGGCGGTGCATCACCTCAACACCGAGGCTGACGAAGGAATCACCTTCGAGAACAGCAGTGATGAGCCCGTGAACCAGCCGAGCAACCTCGGTCTGACGCCGGCCCGATACAAGGTCGTCCGCTCCGTCGCAAACGCCGCCCTTCAGTTGTTCAACGAAGGTGACGAAATCGGCGCCTACGGAGAAGCGTCTGCCCTGACTGACAACGACGAGAAGCTGGCGCTCTGGTCGATTCTGAAGCCGCATTCATCGCTGCGTTCAACCCTGAAGCGGCTGGCCGACGAAGAGCGGGCAGCGCAGAAGAAGCTGGAAACCGAGCGCGCGAATGAAGCCGAAGACGCGGTGATAGCCAAGGCCGCCTGATGCACTACACCGCCGTCCTCGTCAACGCCCAGCACGGACATGCCCGAATCATGGCGGCATGGCGCGAAGCGAAGGCTTGGCTCGTCGCCGGTCACCGCCTGGTCATCACGATCCGCCCGGAGAACAGGAACTCAGCCCAAAACGCTGCCCTGCACGCCTGGATTGGCGAGATTGCGGCTCAGAAGGAATGGGCCGGCGCCAAGCGTGAACCGGAGACGTGGAAGCGCCTTCTCGTGGCTTCCTGGCTCCGCGCTCGGGGCGAGTCCATCGAGATTCTTCCGGCGCTTGACGGGCATGGCGTGGACTTCGTGTTTCGCCGAACTTCGACGCTGACCAAGGCGGAATGCTCGGAGTTGCTTGAGTACGTGATTGCCTGGGCCGTCGACAACGGCGTGATCCACGAAGACCGGGAAATGGTTCCCACCTAACCACCTTCTGCCCGCGCTGGTCTATACCCCCGCCGAGCTTCAGCTCAGGGCCTTCTTCTACTGATACCAAAGGGAAATGACATGAGCCAACCCAAGGCCAAAGCCGCCAAGAAGACCAAGCCCGCGGCGGAAGCTGCGACGCCCCAGCCTACCGAGATCATCGTCTCGTACAAAGGCTTCGACATGGACTGGAAGTGTCGGGGCATGCAGTACGCCCTCGGCGAGACGTTCGAGCACAAAGGCGAGGTAGCCGCGTGTTCGGGCGGCTTGCATGCCTGCGAAGACCCGCTGCACGTCCTGCGCTACTACCGACCGGCGACCTCGAAGTTCGCCATCGTCGAGCAATCGGGGACGCTGTCGCGCCACGATGAAGACTCGAAGGTCGCCAGCTCGCGGCTGACCGTCAGGGCCGAACTGACCATAGCTGGCCTCATCAAGGCGGGCATCGAGTACCGCTTCAAGAAGTGCAAGCCGTCCGGTGGTGCGGTGGCGACGGAGCGCAACGAATCGGCCACGGCCAGCGGCAACTCCGGTGCGGCCACGGCCAGCGGCTACTCCGGTGCGGCCACGGCCAGCGGCTACTCCGGTGCGGCCACGTCCAGCGGCGACTACGGTGCGGCCACGGCCAGCGGCGACTACGGTGCGGCCACGGCCAGCGGCGACTCCGGTGCGGCCACGGCCAGCGGCTACTCCGGTGCGGCCACGGCCAGCGGCGACTACGGTGCGGCCACGGCCAGCGGCGACTACGGTGCGGCCACGTCCAGCGGCAACTCCGGTGCGGCCACGGCCAGCGGCGACTCCGGTGCGGCCACGGCCAGCGGCTACTCCGGTGCGGCCACGGCCAGCGGCAACTCCGGTGCGGCCACGGCCAGCGGCTACTCCGGTGCGGCCACGGCCAGCGGCGACTACGGTGCGGCCACGGCCAGCGGCTACTCCGGTGCGGCCACGGCCAGCGGCGACTCCGGTGCGGCCACGGCCAGCGGCAACTCCGGTGCGGCCACGGCCGACAACGCGAAGGCTTCCGCCTGCGCACCTGGCCGCAACGGCAAGGCGAAGGGCCTCACGGGAGCCGCGCTGTTCCTCACCTACCGCGACGACGAATGGAACATCGTCCACGCCAGGGCGGCAATTGTCGGCCGCGACGGCATCGAGGCTGACGTGTTCTACCGGCTGGACTCGGCTGGCAACTTCGTGCGCGCCTGACCCACCCTCAAGGCCACTTCAATCCCGACTGATCCCGTAAAGGAAATGAACATGAGCGAGAGCACGCAAATCGCTGCTCTGTACGTCGAGAAGGACGGCGCCTACTTCGGCTTGCCTGGCGTCGATCCGTGGGACGAAGTGCGGGACGCTCGCAAGTACGCCGGCCCGCACCCCGTCGTCGCTCATCCCCCTTGCCAACGCTGGGGCCGGTTCTGGCACGGCAGCACGCGCAAGCCGCATCAGTTCAAGCTCGGCGACGACGGCGAATGCTTCGAGTCGGCTCTGGCCGATGTAACGATCTTCGGAGGTGTTCTGGAGCATCCGGCGGATTCCAAGGCTTGGGACTATTTCGGGATCATGAAGCCGCCCCGCTCCGGAGGCTGGGTTCCGGCATACCCGCCCGATCACCCATTTCAGGCGGTCTGGACATGCTGCGTCTATCAAGGCCAGTACGGACACCTCGCCGGCAAGCCAACATGGCTAATCGCTTCGGGCATGCCTCGCGAAAGTCTTCCCGAGTTGCGCTGGGGTAAGACCGAGCAGCGCATCCACCCGCGCGCCCTGGAGCTGCACGGATACGAGAAAGCCAGGCGCATCGGAATGATGGCCATGGTCGGCGGCAAGGACAAGACCCGAATTCGCAATGCCACGCCGCCCGAGTTCCGGGACGTGCTCATCAACATCGCCAAGCTGGCAGCCAAGGAACTCGCATCATGAGCAAAGCACCCGATAACGCCAGCGGGGCGGGGATGGAACCAACCGACGAACAGATCCAGCTCGCCCTTGCAGAGTACGACTTGTCGTTGCAGAGTGATCCTCGAAACACCGAGCAAGCACGTGCAAACCCTCGCTGGATCGCTGCAATGCGACGAGACGCGATGCGAGAAGCCATCCGCGCTGCTGTTACAGACGCCTCTCGCATCCTCGCCCAGAAGGATGCTGAATTGCAGCGACTGCGGGAGGCGTTGAAGGAGATCACGGATGACTATGCCGACCGCTTCGACCTCAACAGGCCGAGCACGAATCCCGGCATCAAGTACGTCATCGAGCAAGCCCGCGTAGCTTTGACCCGTCCCTGAAGGATCACCGCCATGTTCAAGATGCTCTCCAACCTCGCTAAGGCTGCAATCTCTGTTGCTGTTACTCCCGTCACCGCTGCGGTCGACATCCTCACGATCCCAGACTCGGCCTGTGATCCGCACACAGGCGTCTTTGACCGCACGGCGAAGAAGTTTCAACAGGCCGCCGATGCCATCGATGAAGCCGTGAAGCCCGAGAAGGACTGACCACCATGACCGAAGAGGCCGCTCAACTTCTCGCCGAACTCCAACGCCTGCGCGAATCCCTTGCCGCAGCCTACCTTGCCATGGAAGCAGGCGGATTGCTCTCCAAAGACGAGGCGCGAGAGCGGATCGTCGCTTTGAAGCTCTGAAGGATCACCATGACCGACAAGCCCATCACCCCGCTACCCCTTCAAGGTCTGTCCTCGTGGCTGCACCACATGGCCTATAAGTTCCCCGAGGATGGCCCCACGCTCATCGCCTGGGCCAAGGAATCCGAAGCGCTCATCGCCAGCAATGCGATTGCCCAAGGGATGGTGCCCGAGGGCTGGAAGCTGGTGCCGGCCACTGCGACCGTGGAACAGCGGCTTGCGATGGCGAAGGCCGACGGCGAAACCGGCGACCGCTATCGCAACATGGCTCGCGCTTTCCTGGCCTCAGCCCCTACCGCTCCCATCCCGGCTGTTGATGCGGTGGCGGGAGAGCCGGTGGCGCGGGTCTACGGCTCGCAGTACACGCAGGCGCAACGCGAATGGTGCCAGCGCTACGAGCGCGAGACTACCTTCGAGCCGCTGATGTGCGACTTCGAGGCGGGAAACATCTCGTTCCTGGAGGCTGCCAAGGAGAGTCGGAAGTGGTTCGAGGACTGGTCGAACGACGCATATCTGCGGGGCTGCGACAACATCCCCGGCGAGATGGAAGCCCTTCACGAAGAAATCACCGGAGAGAAGCCGTGACTCAATGCCCTACCTGCGGTTGGTCGCGCGGCCACGACTACGGCTGCCCCAATGACCCACTCAATCCCGGCGCCACCCCACCCCGTGCGGGCTCGGAGACGACTGCATTGGCGAGCGACGGAGAGTCGCAAGGCTATAGGGATTGGATGAAGTTCGACGATCACGAGTCACGCACGACGAACGACGAACCGCTGGAGCGACTGTTGGCCGCTGTTGACGACATCTCGAACAGCCACATTCGAAACCGGATGCGGGCAGCAGTCATGAAGTTCGTTCGCGCAACCCCGACTGCATCGGCGAGCGTGCAGGGAGTCATGGGGGCGGAGGTGGTTGCGCCGGAGCTTGCCTACAGCAGCACGGAAGATGGTCGGTTCTCTGACGACTGGTCGAACCTGATCGACAGCCTGCTCTGCGATCACGAGCAACTGTCCGCCGGGCTCGTCTACTACGTCGGCGAGAAGCGCGATTGGAAGCCCAGCGACTTCGTGCGCGGCGCGGCCGACTCGATCATCGACGACATGCGCGATCAGGCATGGCAGGAGGCAGACGAGTGGTCGGAGAGCTTCGCAACCAACGTCCCCGATGGCGCGAAGGCTGAACTCGATGCCGTCATCGGAGCCTGGGCCGACAAGCACTTCCGCTGCGACTTCTTCACGGTCGAGAAGGTGCGCGAAGCGAAGCTCACCGAAGAGGAGGCCGCGGAGGCGAACGGCCTCGCCGCCCCTGCAGCTCCGGGAGCGGGGACGGGAGAGAAGCGATGAGCGTGCGCAAGCTCAAGCGTCGCCATGACCGGATGTTCCCGCACCGCTGGATTAGCTTTGGCCTCTGGGCCTCCGTTTACCTGAAGGACTGACATGACCAACACTACCCCACAAGCCGCCGAAGCGGCGAGGCTGGCCGGAGAAGCGCGAGTCCTGGCGGCAAAGTTGTTCGACGGCACGACGGCCGGCACGACGGAAGTCTTTGCACCGCTGCTCGTCGCCATCGACCGCCTCCGCGACCTCGCCAGTAGGGCAGAT
>OUNM010308948.1_pt1 | contig 39357 bp, 55 predicted proteins | sample 1769961 | NCBI WGS metagenome assembly OUNM01 (sample SAMEA3914820, study PRJEB12502) | metagenome | biome: forest; material: soil | place: USA | collected 2012-03-12 | depth 0.3 m | reverse complement strand
GGGGGGGGGGGGGTTGTGGTTTGGTGTTGAAGGGGTGGTGAGTTCAGGGGCTGAGAAAGGTGTACGGGAACTGTTGATTGATGAGTTGGGAAGGGTGTAAGTGAAAGGACCAGTTTGTCTCTTGGACACATTTATTGAATGAGGAATTACACTGTTTATTTGGGTATCTCCAACCTGTTCTGAAGCCAGCAGATGCCGGTGATCTTGCTCTGCTGACTCTGGCCGGTTCACATCCGGTGTCGTCCAGCACCCGCCACAGGCTCAGATATGGCTTTCCCGGGTACCTCGTCGACGTTGCAAGTTCCCAGCATTCCCCGCTCGCAAAGGATAGCGGATACAATCTGGGAAGCATTCATCCGCGGGGGCGTGCAGCCATCTTCCGGGGTTTGGGGATCCGTGGAGTCGACCCCACACCCCGTTTGCCACCTCCTGGATGAAGACTCTCCCGCCGGAACGCCTTCGTTCTCACGACTCGAGAATCCGGACGCCCAACCGCACTGGAAGAAGTCAAGGCCTGGTTGCTTGCAAGACCTAAATCCTTGCCGAGGCTGCTCGCCACAACCCCTCAGCGAGACCATCGGCTTATGTATAACACAAATGTACCTCGTGAGTCGTGTCTTCGTCATGCCCTGCCTGGGGAGAGGATAAGGAAATGCCCCCACGGATCTGGGGAAGCAGGTCAGGGGCCAGATCCCGGTCCGAATATGATGCACAGGATCCGACGAGAGCGGAACTGACCCCCCGTCGCCCGGCTTCCTGCGGCTTGTGGTGGCGGAATTACGGCGCGCCATGAAGCACGGCCGCCGGGTCTCCGTCCCCGCACGCCGCATTATTCAGACGACAACCTGAACAACGTGAGGGGTGTTTGCCTCGATTCCAGTTCCCCAACTTGTAAACTTTCCACGTAACTCCATCCCATCCATACCCGACGAGTGAACACCCAACAATGGCAGTAGGACAACTCACAGAAGCAGAGCTAGACGAGATCTACGCATTTGCCGTCCAGTTGGGCAAGGATGCCGGCAAGCTCCTGCTCGACGTCGCCCAGTCGCGGTTCAACGGCGCCGGCCAAAGCACGCAAGACTTTGAGGAGAAGGACAGCTCCGTAGACATTGTGACCAAGACGGACGAAGGCAAGACACCGTTACCGCTCCCTCTATGCCATCCCATGCCGCCCGTCCCACTAACTTGATCCTCTCAAATAGAGGTCGAGGCCTTCATCAAAACCTCCATCACCCAAAAATACCCCTCCCATGCGTTCGCCAACCCTTCCCTCTTCCTCCCTCCGCATCTAATACCAACAACCCCTAGCTTCATCGGCGAAGAGACCTACTCCAAAGGCTCCTCACGCAGCTACCTCATCTCGCCCACCACACCGACCTGGTGCGTGGACCCGCTAGACGGCACGGTCAACTACACGCACCTCTTCCCCATGTTCTGCGTGTCCATCGCGCTGGTGGTGTCGGGGAAGCCGGCCGTCGGCGTCGTGTGCGCACCCTTCCTGGGCCAGCTGTTCACGGCGTGCCGCGGGCGCGGCGCCTGGCTCAACGGGACGCAGCGGCTGCCGCTGGTCAGGAACCCCGCGCCGCCGCCCATGCCTGCCGACGCCCCGAAGGGGTGTGTCTTTTCGTGCGAGTGGGGCAAGGATAGACGGGACGCCGAGGACGGGAATCTTGGGAGGAAGGTGGATAGTTTTGTGAACATGGCGGCTGAGGTCGGCGGGAGGGGCGGGAAGGGCGGCATGGTGCATGGTGTGAGGAGTTTGGGCAGGTATGTTTTGATGCAGTGTGCGAGGGGTTTGCTTGGGAGTTCGCCTGCTGACTTGTTTGGGGGGTGAAGTGCGACGATGGATCTTGCGTATACGGCGATGGGAGCGTTTGATATTTGGTGGGAGGGCGGGTGTTGGGAATGGTAAGCCAGGTTGAGCTCGGCATCGCTGTCGGGATGGTACTGATGTGACCACAGGGACGTTGCTGCTGGCGTTGCCATTCTCCAAGAAGCTGGGGGGCTGGTAACAACAGCGAACCCTCCCAAGGACTTTCTCACGGCAGAAATTGAAGAAGTCAAGCTGGGAAGCCGTTTATACCTGGCTATTCGGTGAGTGATGATCCCTTGGCTCGCATGCGATATCTTGGTGCCGTGACTGACCTACTTGGCCATCAAAGACCGGCAGGGCCGTCAGCCACCGAGTCGGGGAGGGAAGGGCAAGAAAGAACGGTCAGAGAAGTATGGCGGCGTGTGAGAGAGCTCGACTACAATCGCCCTGGCGCTTGACCCGTTACACTCAGGGAGTCGCTGTATCAGGTATTGCACGGCAAGCGTAGAATGGGATCACATACGATGATCTCTATATATAATACACGTTGTGGGCATATCTGAGCACGGGTGACCAGAGGGCTGAGGTAGACATGAGATCCTCTACCCGAGCACTCGCTCCAAGGGTCGGACAGAGCCGAGGTATATAAATGTTCACGCAGCAGGACACCACTTGTTGCCAATGGCCAGCCTTGAGATTGCTCCTTGCCCGAGAATGTGCTGGCTTGGTAGAACTCTGCCTTGAAGCTGGTCAAGGTCGCGGTTGAGGCGCTCCAATGGCTGCCTTGCAGGCATTCGACCATCTGCCTTTGCAGAAATCCACAAGCACAGCCCCTTGTTGAGTCATGCTTGAATCAAGGGGCCGGCTCTGCCGCAATACTGTACAATTATTTTCGCCCGTCTCGGTTCATAGCATGTGTCTCAACAAGGCCGACAACCTGTCCAAGGGCGAGAACCGACCCGAAGTGGAGAGTTGGGCCTGGAAGCCCAGCCAACAAGTACTGAGTTGTGTGTCGTTTGCGATCCGTGCTGGAGCAAGTCGGAGTTGTGGGGCACCGACAAGCCAAGAGTAGTACACGCCGTTACTCTGCGGTAGAGACAACGGCTTAATCCAAGCCAGGGAAAGCGGCCACGCGTCCCTGGGCGCCCTTCTTGCCCTTCTTCTGCTTCTTTTTCGCCTGCTTCTTTGGGCGTTCCTCCTCGCTGTCGCTGTCGTCCTCGTCAGAGTCCTCGTCGCTATCCGCCGACCTCTTTATCGCAGTGGCTTCGTGCGCAGCGCCCTCCTCCTCGTCCTCAAGACCCTCCGCACCCGACTCGGCCCAAACTTTAATTGTCCTGCCGCCACCACTGATGAGGCGGTTCTGGTAGTCAAAGGTCAAAGCCGCGACGCCCTCGATCTCATCGTGCCTCAGCACCGACTGCACCTCGCGCTGCTTCAAGTCGACGATGGCCATGCTGCCGTCGCCAACACCAACAATCACCTTCTTCCCCCACCCGAGCTCGTCGGGAACCCGCACAATGGCGTCCAGGCTGTCGCCGTCGTTCTTGCCCTTCCCGCCAGCGACATAGATGCGCTCCTGCTGGTCGTCCCATGCGCCGCGGTCCCAGAGGGTCAGAATGCCGCCGCCGGTGCCGATGGCCACGACTGCGTTGTTGCGCATGCGTTTCGGCCCCAAACCGGTGGGGATGATGGTGGAGCAGAGCAGCTCATCCTCCTGGTCCTCCGACGTGGCGACGATGCCGGCTCTGAGATCGGTGACGGCGAGTGTCGTGCCTCCTGTAGACACCCATTGCTTCGAAAAGCCGGAAGTGCTCTCGGCCGAGGCGGGCAGCGGCGTGATGCTGGAGATGTAGTCGGCATGCGGTACATGCTTGCGTACGGGCTTCGGGTTGAGGCTGCCGTTCTCGCGGAGATCGAAGATGTACAGGCCGCCCGAGTCGGTGCCAAGGAGAAGATTCTGGGGGGAGAGAACGTGGAGAATGGCCGGGCAGTCTGTGGTGCTAGTGGCGCTGTTGCGAGGAGGGAGGCCGATCTTGGAGATGACGACGCCCGTCTCGGGGGAGAAGTGCTTGACCACAGAGTCGGTGCCGGCCGAGTAAAGAGCTGTCAGGAGAAAGAATCGTTAGCCACGTCCCTCTGCCGATGCCTTGCGCAACCACCTTCACCCCCAAGTCCCGGCTTACCTTCTCCGTCGTGGCTATAAGCCAGGTTCCGACAGCTCCCCTTGTGCCGATGTGTGCTCCAGACGCTCTTGATCAAGCCCTTGCCGCTGTTTGTGGTGGTGTTTTCGTCGTCCTCGCTCGGCAGGCGGAAGCTCTCGACCCGGCCGCTAGACAGGCCGACGGTGAGGATTGGCTTGGAGGGGTGGAGGACCTGTGTGAAGAGGTCGGCCGACAGCGGCAGGGTGCAGAGGTTCTCCAGCATGGCGAAGGGCGAGGCGGGAGTCGGGGGTCGGATGTAGGTATGCTGCAATTGTTCTGCTGTGTCTCAGCTCATGTCGCCTGCAGCCAATTCCGCAATTGATGAGGCGCAGCAAGAATAACCCCAAACTTTGTCCAGCCAACTTTTTCGGAGTTGTTGATGTTGATGGAACTCAAATGGCCAGCCAATCCCCAAAAATTTTGGGCTGTCTGGGTTGGTCTTTTGCCTTCCTGGGACTAGCGCACCCAAAATTAACGTTAAGCTGTGTCGATCTGCCGTCCCGAGCTTCCACAAGCTCTCGCCTCGCCTGCCCGCAATTGGGAGCCCATGGGTAAAAGCAATCTAGCCTGCTAACATACAGTGCAGTTATAAGCCCCTGGGGCATTTGTGTGACATTTTCATCAAATGCCATTGAAGAATGGAGGGGCATGAGGATCATGTTCGTCAAAAGACACGGTGTTCCCTAAATAGGTCTAGCGTCTGTCTGCATGCTGGCCCATTTCTGGGGTCAACGGTCGCTCTTTGGGCTGCATCAGTCCCCTTCACCGTCCCCCACAGCTGTGTCTGTCTGCAGGCCTGTGTGACTGTGTCCAACTCTCAAGCGCCTCACAACATGGAAAAGCGACAGAGGCTAGGCACTCAAATGTAGCTCACAGGCACAAAGCTGTCGTCCCAATTTATACCACTCCCATTTCCTTAACATCGACCTGGACCTCGATTGACCCTTGAATAAAGTCCCAAGGAGGCCAGCTGCGAGTATGCAGTCAATGCGGTTTCTCTGGCCGCTTCTTCTCTGTCTTTTTTCCCTCGCCATGGCCGTTAACTTGACGGCAAGGCGAGATATGCGCTGCATCATGTACTTTACTGGGTACAGAGCCCCCTTCCACCACGAACCCGTCTCATTCATGGACTGATCATCTCCTTGAAACACAGCCAGCACCCAGTTGCGCCTCCAGTTAGCCAGCTGCAGCATGTAACCCACGTGGCTGTGGCTTTCATGCGGTCGGAGCTCTTCAACGAGCCTGGGAGGACAGGCTGGCCCATGTTCACCACTGTCGACGAGGTCCGGACCAAGTTCTTCGCAGGGACCAAGGTTCTTGTCGCCATTGGTGGCTGGGGAGACACGGCCGGTTTCTCTGCCGCGGCTCTGAATGACGAGACTCGCCAGACGTTTGCCAAGAACGTCGCCGACATGGTCGCCGCGACGGGTGCGGATGGAGTGGACGTTGACTGGGAGTACCCGGGGTAAGCCAGATCAGAGCCGCGCAACACACACTATTCAGGGCTGATCTCGAGCGCAGGGGCAACGGCGAAGACTACAAGCAGGTGCCCAACTCGTCCAAAGCCTGGGAAATCGACGCCTACCCGCTCTTGCTCGCAGAGCTGCGTGCCGCTCTCGGGCCGGACAGCATCATATCCGCCGCCGTGCCCGGTCTGAAGCGGGACATGCTCGCCTTTACGCGCGAGACGGTGCCACACATCATGCGTCACGTCGACTTTCTAAATGTCATGACGTACGATCTCATGAACCGCCGCGACACCGCGACCAAGCACCACACGGGCGTCGAGCTGAGCCTCGAGGCCATCGACGCCTACGTTTCCGCCGGCGCCGCACCGCAGAAGCTCAACCTCGGGTTTGCCTTTTACACCAAGTACTTCAAGACAGAACGCGAGGCCTGCGCGCTCTCCTCGCCGGTTGGTTGCCCGACACTGCTGCTCGAGGACCCTGAAACAGGAGCGGATCTCGGCCGCGGCGGCGGATTCTCCTGGCACGACTCGGTGCCCGAAGATGTGGCCGAGTCCTTTGCGAGGGCGCTCGAACAAGGGAAGTATGACGACCAGCAAGGCGGGTATTACTACTGGGACCCTGTCGAGAGCCTCTGGTGGACGTTTGATACGCCCGATGCCATCAAGCGCAAGTTCCCCTTGATCTTGGGCAAGAGGCGCTTGGGTGGCGTGTTTGCCTGGGGCCTGGGTGAAGACGCCCCCTTGTTTAAGCACTTTGCGGCGCTCACAGAGGGTCTGGAAGAGCATGCGAAGAGCAAAGATGAGTTGTGAGGTGAGATCATGGCTCCCCGTGGGGGCTACCTACCGTTTCCCAGGAAATCCCCCTTAGAAGTGAGGTGAGACAGTCCCCAAAGGTTAACTTCACGCTTGGTTGTTTTTGCTGAAATCTGATTTCGAGTTTGGCTGTGCACAGCTTCATTTGGCTGATGTTCCATTGCTTTTGACCTCGCCCGGGTTCGTGGGACTGCTTCCACTCGTAACACGGGACAAAGCAAAACGTCCCATCCTTCGCTTGTGTTGTCTCCTTCGTGCTTACCGGCCATCCTATCCTCCTCAAAATAAACCCCAGTCAGCGCCCTACCATGCCTGCGCGAATTGCTGACCCTGGCTCGCCTGGCACTATGAACACAGGAACGGCCTCTCAGGGGGGGTAGCTATCCCTGGTAAGCAATCGATAGTATCATCCTTCGAAAGCAGCTACTACGCAGTTTGCAAGCATCAGACGGGCCGTGCTGGGTATCCAGATGGCGTTGATGCGGCCGAAGTATGCATGCCGGCAAATGTCAGCAGCATTCTAAGGATCCGTGTGGTCGAAACAGAGACCACTCGCAGGGGGTTACCACGCCACGTTAGCTGTGATCCCCGCAATCTCTCCCGCCTTTTGGAAGAGAAGGTCAGCTAGCTGCCTTGCTTTCGCGAGCCGACAATGGCGCGATGTCCCTTCGAAGCCATCGTTGGGCCCCAAATACGGATAGTACATCGTCGACCAGACGGCTCGGTGGGCATTCTCGCGAAGGATTCAAGAGGATTGGCCAGTCGGCTCGTTTCCGTCTCCCTTCAGGGCATGCATGCCTGCATCGTCAACGACCCCGCCATCCAGGGCTGCCATGAGGCTTGGCTGCTTGGCTACCAGGGCCACCCACTTCTCAAACCAATTCGGGTGTTCACATCCGACGAAACAGGCCTCTCAATGGGGAGACCCAGGTGCAGGATGGTGTGGTCATGATGTGTGATGCCGAGTGGTCCGGTAGACATGGATCGGGAGGGAGGGGAGATCCGAGCCAATGCAACGCTGCAATAACACAGCACCGCCCGCGTTGTTGGCCGATGGGGACATACCCACCCTCGCAGTCATGCTTGCAGGACTAGGTTGGATGGTCCCGGCTTGAATGGTCCGGGTTGGATAACCCGGGTTGAATAGCCAGGGGCTGTGGGTGAAAGCCGTGGGTTTGTTTACAACTAAAGACGGCCCGCTGCGGCCCTTGGCCGTCCAGCTTGAGAACCCCAGGGATAACCCCGATATCTCTGAGAAATCGGTACAAGATGCGGCACTCTCTTTTTGGAGCTTTGCTCCCCTTTGTGGCCCTCTCTGCGGCAGCTCCGGCCGAGCCTGTTAAGGTACCCCGGCATGCGACCATTGTTGATCGCCAGTCCCTTCTTTCCAAGTACACCTTCATCATCGCCGGCGGCGGCATTGCAGGGCTTACACTCGCAGACCGCCTCACAGAGGACCCCAACGGTAGGCCTGATCCGTGCCAAGCAACATATCTCCCATCTTCTGTAGCTTGCTAACGCACCGTTTCTTCCACAGTGACTGTGCTCGTCATTGAGGCTGGCCCGCTTGACGCTGGCCAGGATGGAATCCTCATACCTGGCGCATATGCTCCGTACTACTACTTCTGGCCCGGTCTTACGTCTACCCCCCAAGCCGGACTCAACAACCGGACCATCGCGGCGATTACAGCCCAGGTTGTGGGTGGTGGCAGCACTATCAACGCCATGGTCTACTTGAGGTGCGTTTGACCGACGAACCAAGACCACTTTTGCCTCGTGATGTATCGTGTTAACTCGACCTGGCATGTAGGGGTGATGTGGATGACTACGATGCTTGGGGTGCGCTCGGTAACTCGGGCTGGAGCTGGCAGAATATGCTCCCCTACTTCAAGAAGGTGCTGTGATTCCTCACAGCTCAGGTGAAACGCAGACCAGGGCCGAAAACTAACCTCGGGCTCCAACAATAGGCCGAAAATTTCACTGCACCAAGTGCTGCCTTGGCCGCAGCGGGCAACATTTCGTGGGATAACTCGATCCGTGGCCACTCTGGCCCGGTGCAGTATTCCTATCCCAACTACTTTTGGCCGGGAAGTGGTGAGTAAATCCGAGCCTACGAATGAGAGATATCGGGATGCTGATTTCCTATTAGCCAACTGGTGGAATGCTGCCAACGAAGTCGGGCTCCCTCCGGTCAACGACCCTCTCGGTGGAAGCAAGCAGGGTAAGGTGCCAGTGTCAATACGTGACTTTGAGGACAGGTGCTAACCGTGTCAACATGAAACAGGTGTCTTTTGGATCCCTTCGGCCCTGGACGCCCGGACCATGACCCGAAACCACGCGAGGCGTAACCACTACGACAGAGTCAAGGACTCGAGGCCGAACTACCATCTCCTTACCTCTAACGTGGTCGGTAAAGTCTTGTTCAGTGGCAAGACGGCTACCGGGGTTTGCTACCTGTCGACTACTTCCACGAACACTTCCTGCTCCTCGAACGTGTACGCGACCAAGGAGGTCATCTTGGCTGCCGGAGGCTTCGGCACGCCCAAGATCCTCCAGTTGTCGGGCATTGGTCGCAAGAAGTTGCTCAAGCAGTTTGGGATTCCTCTCATCACCGACCTTCCTGGTGTCGGGCAAAACTTACAGGACCAGCCCACTTTATCTGTGCCATATACTTGTAAGCCAACATATCTCCCCCGTATTCTTCTGAAATATCCTCCTTCCAGGGACCTAACGATCCCATTCACATCAAGTCACCAAAAACGCTGTTCCCAACTACGGCTCCCTCCTCACCAACGCCACCTACAACGCCGAGCAGCGCGCCCTCTACGACTCGTCGCAACCGAGCGCCTACACCCTCGTCAGCAGTCTTAGTAGCAACATCGGCGTTCTCTCGCTGAAGAAGGCTACATCCTCTTATCAGCAGATCATCGCAGCTGCCAAGGCGCGCAACCCCGCCGACTCGCTCCCTGCGGACGTCGACGAGACAGTCCTTGCCGGTTACAAGGCCCAGCGCGCAGCCCTCCTCAAGCAGCTTGCCAACGACAACGTCGGAGTCGGCACGGTCCACTGGGGCACTTCCGACTCTGCCTTGGTCTACCATCTCAAGCCCCTCAGCCGCGGCACCGTCACCATCAGCTCGACCAACCCCCTGGACAACCCCGTGATCGACTTCCGCACGGGCACCGACCCGACCGACGTCGCCGTCTACACGGCTCTGTTCCACAAGAACCGCCAGCTGTTTGCCGCGCCCTCGATGCAGATTCTCGGCCCCGCCGAGGCGGCCCCCTTCGGCGCCGGCTTGACCACCGACGAGCAGATCGCCGCCGTCATGCGCGACCAGATCAACCCTTCCAACGCCCACCAGTGCTGCACGGCTGCCATGTTGCCTCTGGAGCTGGGTGGTGTCGTCTCGAACGAGCAGAAGGTGTACAATGTCCGGGGCCTCCGTGTCGCTGATATCAGCGCCTGGCCGTTTCAGCTATCCGGTGCGCCGATGGCGACCGTTTATGCCTCTGCCGAGAGGGTGAGCTTGTCGTTCTTGGGTAGTTGTCGTCTTGATCGTGTGCTAACTGTTTTCCATAGCTCGCCGATCTCATCAAGAAGGAATATTGTCTGGCTGGTGCTTGCTGAGCTCCTGTTCGAAGTACTGGGCTTGAGGGCAAAGATCGTAGTGAGAGTGAATCTTGGAAGGTTTAGCCGATTCCTTGTAGTGTTTGAAGACGGGCTACACAAGAAAACAGCATTGGTCTCGTTTCTCCCTTGCCCCGCAGTTGATACCAGATTTGATGGCATCTGTGGTCAAGAACTATACCGTAGAGGAAAGGGGTTTGCAATTCACGCTGGCATCGGATTCATGCCCCAACAGTTGAGGGATGGCTGACGGTTCATACCGGCATCAAATCTTCCCCAACGACCCAAGATAATATTCAAGAGCATCCTCGTTTACACAGATTGCATGTGCTGTGTGACGTATGGTATTCATCAAACCCACTCGTGTTCATCCACCAAAGTGGGTGACATGCTAAGGGATGCGAAGGGCGCGAGTGTCTCACTAAGCAACCACAACTTCATCTCTGTCACCCCAGCCAAGTGACGGATTGGTCGAAAGATGGTCACATTGTGCTACAGGAGTAGTAACGATCCATGGATTCATCAGTTTCAAGGGGACCATTTTGTCCCTTGACCCCTGAAGGTATTTGGAATCAACCTGCAGGTCAAGTGCAAGGCCCCAGCTTGAGAACCCTCTGTGCTATCAATGAGGTGAGAAGTGTTGCCGAGCTCGTCATGGCTAAGTTGTTGCGTATAAGAAACCCCAGACACCTCCCAGCCAGCGTTCCCATCTTACGAGGTACAGCAACAGCCGATATCTCCAGACGGAACACGAGAAATCTCATAAAGGTAACACCAACACCACAAGAAGAACCACCGCCTGTCCACCAGCCTACCAAGTCGAGACAGAAAAAAACGCAACACAATGACGCCCATCACCAGCGTAGGAACCGTCAAGGCGGACGGCATCGATGTCTTCTACCGGACCGCCGGGCCAGCGGACGCACCCACCATCATCCTGCTGCACGGCTTCCCCTCCTCCTCGCACATGTACCGCAACCTGATCCCGCTCCTCGCGACCCGGTACCGCGTCCTCGCCCCCGACCTTCCGGGCTACGGCTTCACCGTCGTCCCCGCCGAGCGCAACTACACCTACACCTTCGCCAGCCTCGCGCAGACCTTCACCGCCTTCGTGGACGCCCTCTCCCTGACCCGCTTCGCGCTGTACATTTTCGACTACGGCGCGCCGGCGGGCCTGCGCTTCGCGCTCAGCCGGCCCTCCGCCGTGGCCGCCATCGTCTCGCAGAGCGGCAACGCCTACGTCGAAGGGCTGGGCCACCCCTTCTGGACGCCGATCGAGAAGCTCTGGGCGAGCGGCGCGGCGGCGGACCGCGAGGCGCTGCGCCCGCTGCTCGAGATGGGGGCGACGCAGTGGCAGTACCACAACGGGCACGCGCGGGCCGAGGCGGTGCCGCCCGAGGCGTTTTGGCTCGACCAGGCGCTCATGGACCGGCCGGGCAACAAGGAGATCCAGCTGGATCTGTTCAGCGATTATGGGTCCAATGTGGCGCTGTATCCGCGGTTCCAGGAGTTCCTGCGGTCGTCGGGGGTGCCGGTTCTGACCGCTTGGGGGAAGAAGGACGAGATCTTCGTGGCGCCTGGAGCAGAGGCGTTCAAGAAGGATGTGAAGAAGCTTGAGACGCGGTGGTTGGATGCGGGCCACTTTGCGCTCGAGACCAACGAGCAGCAGATGGCTGAGTGGATCTTCGAGTTCTTTGATAAACACGCGGTGTTCGGGGTGTGAGGGAGGCGTGGGTACGTTGGGCTGTTGGAGAATAGGGGTGGATGGTAGGGATTTCGACAACAGAGCGAGAGCAAGGAGAAGGATTTGAAACCGTGAAGGAATGAAAATAGCATGCCTGGTGATGATGGCAATGAGCTCGAAGCGAGGAAAGTCAAGATGTGCATGAGATTTGGGTCCAAACCTGTGGAAGGGGGAAAACATAAGAGTCCTTCGCAAAAACGGCATTGACTCAATATATTCAGCTAGTGCTTGCTCGCCGTGCACAATCTCCATGCTCCTCGATCCAAACGCCCCAAACACCATGCAAACCAGCAAATCGTCTCTCCCAGGCCCGCCATCGAACAGTGGCAGTGGGGAGAACCTGATGTGCGGCTGTCAACCGTTCTCATTCCGAGGCAGGAAGGCAACAGCACCTTCGACAGCGCGGTCTTGCGCTGTCGGTAATCGTCGAAGAAAAAAAGAGTAGAGTGGTAAATGGAATTGCCCGTTGCTGGCTCGTCGGGTGGCTCCTAAAGTGACAGTTTCCAGAATATTATTCCTCAGTCTGGATGAGAGAATCCGATGGCTTGACACGTTGTGCCCATTCTCTGCAGTACTGTTAGCGATGTCCACCAGCTTTATCAGCCATTCTAGATTTGTGTCTCCCACTCACGTCCAGCTCCCGTCGTAAACCTTCCTCGTCTCTGGCGACCCATACTGGGCCTCGCTCAGTGCCGTCTCAAGGATGCAAGCCGTCACACCAGTCCCGCAGCTGGAGATAATGGGCTTGTCGGGGTTAACGCCCTTCTTCACGAACACCTCCTTCAACTTGTCGGCTGGCAGGAAAGCTTTGGTCTCGGGGTCGAGGACGGCATCGAAGGGGATGTTGATGGAGCCCGGGAGATGCCCGGACGACAGGCCCGGCCTTGGCTCCGGGTCCTTGCCCGACCAGCGGCCAGGCGACCTGGCATCCAACACTTGGATGCCCTCGGCGCCCTCCTTGTTGTAATCCTCGGCGACTTCTCGCACCTCTTCAAAGTGGGCAACCTTGGCCTCGTCCATCTCCGGAATCGGATATGTCCCGCACTCCACCGTCCACACATTGCCCGACTCGGTTGGGAAGCCCTGGTCGACCCATAACCTGAAGTTGTTAAGGATGTGCACCTTCGGATGGCCAAAGACTTTCATGGTCCACCCGACACGGGGCGCGCTGAAGATTCCCAGCTCGTGGCTGTCGTAGACCACCACCGTGTCGTCGTGGCGGATACCCAGCTCGCTCATGGCCTCGGCAAAGTTCTTCGGGTTCGGCAGCATGTGGGGATATGGGCTGCGCTTGTCGATGACCTTGTCGAGATCGAAGAAGCGCGCCTTGGGGATTCGTTTGTCACGAAACACCTGGAGACCGGTGCGGCCTTGAGGGTCATTCGGGAGGAACCACGAGGCGCAGAGCGGGATCACGCGCGGCTCGGCCGATATGGGTGAGGGCGGGCTCTTCTTAAGTGCCTCTGCGAGCTCTTGAGGGGTGACGAGGTAGTTGGAGAAAGAGCGGCGAGCTCCAAAGCTGGCGGCTGCAAAGCCGGCCGGCAGGGCACGGGAGGCGCGCTGTGGTAGCGACATGCGCAGAGGGCGGAGGGCCGCGAAGGAGGCCATGGTGGAGGTTGGACTGGGGAGACTTGTCTGTCTGCTGCTCTGCTCCTAGGTAGGATCCAACAACCCCAGCTGGTGTTCGACGATCAACACAGGTCGCAGTCCAATTGATGGGTGAGGTGTGGTCCGAGTCGGCACAAATCTCGGAATTTTCGTGGCGACCTCGACTCGACGCGGGGGTTGAGTTATGGTCGATTTCCTTTGTCCATTTGCTGGAGCCGCCGAGGCCGGGTCGCTGGTGGTGCTGTGGTGGTGCCGTGGTGCTGTGGGTGGTGGGTTGGTGAGGGGGCCTGCCCGCAGTGGAGGAGAAATTATTCGAGATCCCGACCCCCAGTGGGAGCTTGGGCCATTCACTCCGGACCCGCATGGGCCGGGGGTGGGTGGGATGCTGCTGTGAATCGCAACTCGACATTTTTTCTTCTTCCTTTTTTTCTGTCTTCTTTCTTTTAAATCAAACAAAAATACTCTCAGATAATTCAAGTCTATTACCCATGTGTCTGGGCTAGTTGCATTGTATTAGATTACTCTGTGCAGGAGAGTGGTAGGCTGATGTAGCAAATGGACTGACCCGCGGGCATGTCAGCGGTTTCACGCAGCGCTTGATAGGGCGCCAAGTGCGGACCCTTCTGCCTCCCGCTTCGCGTCCCAGCAACATCCCCCGGGCCACAACTGATGGGAAGACGCATTTGCACGCCGTCCCCCCAATGAAGGTCAAGATCAAAAAGTGGAACGCCGTCGCGACCTGGCGGTGGGACATACCCGAAGACGATGTCTGCGGCATCTGCCAGGTCCATTTCGACGGCACATGCCCAACTTGCAAATATCCCGGCGACGACTGTCCCTTGTGTAAGCGCACGCAGACACACCATGGCATCCATGTTCAAGGAGCGCCTTGCTGACAAGACGGTGCAGTATCTGGCAAGTGCGGGCACAACTTCCACATGGTTTGTGATGCTGGAATCGCGCTCCACGCTTGCTCACTCGTCGACTGATGGGCTCTCAGCACTGCATCCTCGAGTGGATAAAACAAGACTCGGCCAAGGGCCAATGTCCCATGTGCCGGCAGAGCAAGTCACGCCCACTGCCATGCTCCGATCCGCTTTCTGACCTTGGGATGGCTTAGAATTCGAATGGACCGAGCAGCCGAATGAGTCCACGATGATGAACGCTTCCGAACGTCTCCCTGAAGTCTGAACTGGCGCTCGGCGAGTGTCACCCCCGCCTAGGATGGGAATAGAGTCTTGATAGAGCTGGGGAGCCGGGAAATGGCAACTAGGAACCGCAGCCTCGGCAGCCTCGTGAAAGTAAGCTACCAGTTGCATTCAATTAACAAGCGGAAGAAATATCTGACTTGGTGTCCAACAGACAAGCGGGAGGGCAAGGCAGACAGCCACCGAGCACACAGGTCTGCAGTGGGCGAGATATTCTTTGCTTCAGGGGGCTGGGTACATAAATACCATGAACTACGACTACCTTGGGACTCTATAGAAGAAAGCGGCTGACTACTGTCCCCCGTCGAGACTCGTATTTTAGTCTCGAATGGAAGAGTGCCTGTGATGCTTCATGTCTGAGACATCGCCTTGCTTGACATGCTGTGGAGGGGGAGCTGGGAGTGTAAGCGATAAGATAACGAGCCCCTGCACAGCCGATGCAGCCCGCAAATGAAGTCGACATCGCCTGGCAGCCTTGCGATCAACCTCCCTCCTGCATCACTCTCTTCGTTATTTCTGCTTGAGGCCGAGCTGGCCCGGTCGGCTGTCCTCTGAGCTCCAGCCCCAAGCGTCCCACGCCCACGAGCCATCCGCGGACCCCGAGCTGCATCAACGAACGCATCATGCCGCGCGCCGCTGCAGCGTCACTTTGTTTCCTGCCTGCAGCCAACCTACCTACCCACCTACAGCTTACGCTCGACCCTCGACGCTCGCTCCGTTCTTGAATTTCCGTCCTGACATCGCCCTTCCACCCAAAGCCAACACCAACGGCGTCTTGCTCTACCCCGCCTATCAGACAACACCCCGAATGAACAAGCCATGACCGACAACGACAACGACCGCCCCGGCTCTCGGGGCTACTTCGCGGCCTCGCCCGCCCCTCCCAGCCCGCGTCCCTCAGTGGCCAGTCGGGCCAGTCGGTCAAGCTTGCGGCGAGAGCAAGAGTGCCAGGAACTCCCAAGCCATCCACGGCCAGCCTCGGTGGCATATTCCCGTCCGCACACTCCACAATACACAGCCGCGAACCCCTTCGAGGAACCCCCCGCCGCATCCCCCGGGCCCCGCCCCGCGCAACCGACACCGCCGCCCTTCTCGCCGCTCTTCACCCTCCTCACCTCGACCTCCCACCCATCGAACCGGCAGACCATTCAATACCCAATAGTCCACTACATCTTTGCCGACGACGACCCCGAAATCTTAACCGCCGCGCTCGCCCACCACCACGGCGGCGCCCACCCACACAACGACCCAGAAGCCGAACCAAGCTTCCCCCCGGACCGCGCCGTCCTGCTCGACATGGAGCGTACCGCGGACGGGCCCGGCGTCGAGGTGGCCTGGGCTAGCAGCCTGACTCCCGACTGGGCCGTGGCCTCGGCCCACGTCAGTCGGACGGAAGCCGGCGGCGGCAGCGGCGGCGGGGTGGCGATCGGACCCGGCGGGAACCAGGTTCTCAAGATCGAAGGCGTGAGCATCGAGCCCTCCTCGGCGGGGCTTTTCGGAGGGAGGAAAGTACCTACGCCAGCAGACGCCGAGACGCCGGCGCCGCCCGCCCCGGAGGAGTACGCGGATCTGCTACAGGAGTTTGACAAGCGGATGGCGACGCTGCGGAAGGTGGTCGAGGCTGCTGGCGCGAGACAGCGGGCGCTAGGAGACGGCGGCGGGCAGGTCTCGCAGGCGACGGCGGTGGAGAGGATCGTTGATTCTTCTCGGCCTGAGGCGGGTGGCGAGGATGCGCCGACATCATGATGAGGAGAGGGGATGGCCTGCTCGGGTATGCCATCCCGCTGTTGCGGGTTATTCGTTTGAGCTTTGGAGAACGGTTTTGCTCAAACGAATCGTTGGAATACCCAACCATTTGATTTACCGGTGCGAGATGCCATGGCAGGCAGGCATCGCACATTTATGATCGCCTCTCCTTATGGTTGGATAGGGCGGGTTTGTGTCATTTCTGGACGATGCGGTTTGGGATTGCTGGTTGGGGCGGACACATTATTGTATTTAATACCCCAAGTATTGGTTTGTAGAGGGGCACCGGTGGACTCGGCGTATTCATCATGGTGGCAGACGAGAGATTTGTCAACTTGGGACAGCAACTGGTGGTGAGCTATGAATTCTATTACAACGCCTTGGTACATCAGTACAAGGGCAATCAGAAAGCGAGCGCTACAAAGTCCCATCAACGCCCTGATATCGTTACCAACGGCACGCCATGCGCATATATACTCCGGAAGAAAAGGAACCGAAATAAAAACCAACCAGGTCTTGAGGAGACGGCCGCGGGAATACACCATCCAACGCAACAGTTTCCAAGACAAATCCGCACAATGTCAACGAGGGCGGCTTGAACCAGCGGCTGCATCTCGTCTCTCACTGCCACATCTTATTCGCGGAGCCGACACCACACCGGCCTTCAATCATCGGAGCCCGTGGGCGGAACACCTTCCCAGTCGACAACGAATCGCTTCTTGGCCGCAACCTCAACTTCGTGGTTAGGCGGAGCACCCAGCTGTGCCCTGTTGAGACGTCGCCTTGTGGGCTGGGACGGGACAACGTCGGCCGAGATTTCGGCAGCGCGGATCGTGTTCATTTGCAGGTCGTCCAGGACGCTCCGTTGGAGAATGCTGCGCTTCTTCCCGCCGCTGTTGGCAGCACGGTTGACCATGATGTAGGCGACCACGGCAACAACGATGATGACGACAATGAGAACTAAAGCCACGAGTTAGTCTGGGGACTGGATGTGATCCGGTGACTTTGGATGACGTACCGCAGATGCCCAAGCAAATCCACTTCTTCTTGCGGGTTTTCCTGGCCGTGGTAACGGCCACTTCGAGCTCCTCGTTCGCCTTGACCATATCTCCAGCGGCCTGTTCGGCATGGACGTCGATGGCGTTGACCGTCACCTCCTGCTCTTCCAGCATCACCTTCATGTCGTTGAGCAGCTCAATGAGTTCCATCAAGCTCCTCTCGACCTGCAGCATCTCCTGGTGGCGCTGCTTGACAGCACCGAGCACGCGATTCGCCTGTTCCGCGCGGTTGCCCATGACGGCCTGTTGGAAGATTTGCGTGTCGCTGCTGACAATCTGGGCGATTTCGGCATCGCTGGCGTCAGGGTGCGCGATACGGGCCTGGCGCTCCATGCGGCCTTGCATATCCTTCCGGGATGCCGCCTCAAGCTCCTGGAACCTTTGGATGGCCCTCCTCAAGTCCCGGTCCGTCTTGTTGACCTGGGCAACGTTCCGAGGATTACGACTTTCGGGGTTCGACTTGACAGTCCTGACGCGAACCGTCAAGCTTTTGTACTGGTCCATTATTGCCTGGGTCATGTTGTCGACGTTCTTCTTGCTGGCTGACTCGCCAGAGGTATCCGCGTCGTCGAGGGCTCGTCGTTGAAGAGCGCCAAGCGCTGCTAGCTTGCTCTCGACTTCTTGGATTCCGCTTTGGATGTCTGTGCATTCGTCGAGGACCGAGTTCTGGTTCTGTGGTCGAGGTGCTGGGAAAGGTCGAGGTTAGGACTTTTTCGAGCTGGTTACGGCGGTCAGCCGGGCCAAACTTACACGCGCCGAATCCTTGCTGCGGCGAGCCGTAGCCCTGTTGAGGCGAGCCATAGCCTTGCTGAGGCGAGCCGTAGCCTTGCTGCTGAGGCGAGCCGTAACCTTGCTGGGGCGAGCCCTGGTTGAATCTCGACATCTCGTGTGTTCCGCCTGCTCCCAAGCTCGTGGTTAGATGTTGTCCGTGGAGCGCTGTGCTGGAACTACGCGGCCTGAACTCACCCCCAGGTTGCACGACGTTTCGGTCGTCGAAAGGATCGGAACCGTACCCCCTAGAACAGAACCCGTCAGCCTCCTGTCATTGTGCGACGACGAAACCCCACCCCCCCAGGCGGCGCCAGGGAGGCGATCGGCCGAGTTTTGACATGCCTTCCGCCGCCATTACCGCCGTAGGGGTTGTAGCTTCCGTACTAATCGCATATAGTTAGCGACGAACGTCTCTCTTTCGTAGGCTTGAGTGATGGGTCCGGGATCGCGGGAACTCACGCTCATCTTGGAGTGGTGCGCGAGAGCGCTGGGAGCAGACGCCGGTATAAGAAGAAATGCAAGGCGCGCCCTGGCAAGTCGGAAAGCCCGTCCGAATGTGCTGTTGAGTAGCGAAGCAAGTCCAAATCCAGGAAGAAAAAGAAAAATACAGCGCGTTTGGGAAAATGGAAGCTCGAGACGGGAAGAAAGCTGGCTGGCAGGGGATGCGCCTCAGTAAATGAACGAGGCAGGATCCTCAGGAGTGTGACCCCAAACGAGGTTAGGGGCCTGTGGCGCGGGCGCAGGGGAGCCGCTGTGGTCTGTGGTCCCTGCGGACCCTGCCCCTTTCTGTCTTTTCTGCAGGCCCTGCGGCGTCCTGTTGGTGCCAATTGGCAATTGCACAGCGAGCCTCAACAGCCCCCGGTCGCCAGCGGAATGAGACGGCACACCCTCTGCATCTCACCCGCCGCGAGCATCTCCAACCACGGCCGAGACCAACGAGAAACACGGAGTGGCCTCGCGCAGTGCCGGTCTCGAAGAGGCCTGGGTCGCGGGCGAATCGTGGCCAGCGATTGGACAGCGGGCCCTCAGCTCAAAGTCCAGGTGGTGGCGCTTGGCCCGTTACAACCTGGCTGGGGCTTGGCGGGGTCCGGCTGGAGCCAATGCGGGCAGACCAGCAACAAAAACCGTTTCAGACCGTCAATCGCCAGGCACATCGGCTGGGTCAGGTGTGTGGGCTTCGACAAAGGCCGCTCCCGTGCCTGTGTCACAACAGATGGAGATCCGAATTGCGTGCATTCTGCTCTGTGCCTCGGTCGACTTCGGACGTTGATCCCAACTCGCAGCCTCCTCCCTTCCTCCCGGATCACAGAATACTTGACTGGCACTGCAGACTGTCGGGCGTCACGCGGGGGCTGGACTGCCTAGTGCCTTGAGGTTGTCCAAAATTGGCGAACATCGCGGGACAATCCGCCCCAATTCTCAGCTCGAGGCTTGGGGCCCTTGCGCCCCGCCGCGACCCCACCAGACATCTGCACGATTGATCCTTTGTTCGGGTCCGTACCCGCATGTCAGTTTGAGACAGAGCCGCCACGCAATGCCACGCACCATCTATCTGCTTGTCGGGCTTTCATCGACGGCAGATGGTCGAGGCGCTCCAAGCAACCGCCGATCACAGACCACAGGAACCAAGATACTCATCAAGTCAGCCTTTATTGACGTCGACCGCCATCTACAAACCGTCTAGATAACAAAACCGTCTCCCCTGACTCTAAAGTGATCACCGTCATCCGTATCACACGACGGCATAGGCCGACGCATAGCTGACACTGAAGTCCCAGTGCGTCTTGACCAGATTGCTCCGCTGATACTGGACAAAGTTGAACTTGCCCTTGCCCTTGCCCTCACCGGCACCCTCCTTCACAACCGATTCCAGAGCCGCCATCATGACACCGATCGGGTGTCTCCCGCAAACAGTATTGTGAGTCTCTCGGATGACTTTGGAGAAGGCGCTGTGCGCGCCGGACTCGACAGCATCAATGGCCATGTCGTCGAGGACCTTGATGACCTCGTGGATTTCCGGGTCCTCCGGGTCCGCAGCCGCCCCGCTCCAGTCTGGTGTGACTTGCAGAACTTCGTGTTTCGTCCCCTGCGCCTTTGGTTTATCCAGATCCCAGATGACGCCCTCGTGAAATTCGGGTCGGTAACTGAATCGAGATCCCCAGTGGCAGAAATCGGATGAGACGATCCATGCCGTTTCCGGGTCGCTTAGGTACGGCGAGAGAAGCTGCCCGAAAGCCTTCTCCTCCTGTTCGGACGCGTTCCCGACGAGGATGGGAACTATCGGCGGGTACTTGCTGCTGTCGCTGCCAAAGGTCTGCTCCAGTCTCTTCCACAGGTACGGGATGTGCATCTCGAGCGAGTGCTCATCCACCTCGCGGCGTGTTGGCATATCCGAGAACCGGCCCGTCTGCCTCAGCTCGGACGTCGTGGCCTTGTCGACAACGAGGTTTCCGAAGGGGGTTTCGTACTTGTCGAATGTTGTGAGAGCACATCCCCGCAGGTAGTAGGTGTGAGACGGCCCGAGGATGAAGACCCGTTTCGCCGATCTCAGGTCGAGGGCCTTGTAGGCCCAGGCCGCACAGGGCCCGGAGTACGAGTATCCAGCATGGCTGTTGAGAGATGAGACGTCCATTCGGCGAGTAAAACATGTTTTGGCAGCGACTCACGGAGCGATGACCACCCTCGCACCCGGAATCGGGAGACTGCTGTCATCCAGCGTCGCGGGGACCCGATCCAGGAACTCATCGAGCTGAGAGGAGAGCTCTGCGGCGTCGTCCTCGTACCAGGATCCCGCGTGGCTGGCCTCCCGGGTTCCCATCCTGGCTGTGCGAGGGCGCTGCAGTCAGGAAGTATTCTCTTGGTGTAGGGCGGTCGATTACGATCAGAAATGTTGAATGTTGTTTTGGCCGAGATGTACGAGCAATGAATCGGGAGGATCAGTGTCGAGGAGCTGTGGAGGCGGGGTACCGACAAGCCGCCTGCTGCCCCGCACCAGCACCCGAGCTGTCTTACACTGGGTGACGTTGACCTGCAGCGAACGTGCCGTGCCACACTACGTCTCGAGTCAAAACACAACCTGCTGGAAAAGCAAAGGTGAACATCAAGCAAGACAAAATCGGTATAAACACGAGACACGTTCTCTCCTAGTCTTCTTGGCCCCCTAACATCCCCCTGCGGCAGACGGGTATGTCAGGTACACCTCGCCAGCTTCCACGCGCAAAAGCAACCATCAACTCCAAAGCGCGGCGTGGGTAAAGCCCAAACAGATCCAAGCCAAGGTCCAAAAAACGCCAGATATCATCCCCAAAATTTCCCACCCAAACAAAAAGTCAAACATGCAACACCCTTACCACCACAACTACCTCCTGAACCACGAGGAACTTCCAGCGACTCCGCTCCTTGGCCCAGCACAAGACAGACAACGCCGGTGCTCCCCAAGATTACTGATAGAGCAGCTAAAGCAAACAGCCTTCCCACACGCCCCACAGGCATGATCCTCCAGGCCGAGCGCAAACCCGTCAACGTCCATCATCACATCGCCGTCGCCGTCGCTCAGTCCCACGCCGCAGTCTTCACAGTTCGCTGCAATGCTCTGGGGCGCGGTGGTCGGCGACGGGGACGACGCACTAGACGGCGCCGGGGACAGTGCCAGCGAGCTTGCCGATGAAGCTGGTCCGGGCGGCAGGTTCCAGAAGCTGTGGAGAGACCGCTGCTGCTGGCCGCTGTAGTGGCTTTGCGCGTGGGCTTGGGTGGGTGCGTCGGCTCTCGAGACTTGTGCGGGTTGGATTTGTTGAGGCTCGTGAGGTCGGCGTTGGGCCGAGTAGAGGACATCCAAAGTGTGTTCTATGGCAAGCGGGTCAGTGGTGAGAAAGCGAAGGGGCAAAGCGGGCTGGGCTGAACTTACGGTATACCTCCCCTTCGGACGGCCTGTTGTCGCGGAATCGTTTCATGGTGCGGCTGGGGAGGTGCGATGGCGTCGACACCCGCGGTGCAAAGAAACCGCGGCGAGCCGTGTCCATTGCCGACATGGAGTTGAAGTTGAAGCAACCGCTGTCCAGTCGCTGCTCGGACGAGAACACTGACCCCAGCTCGCAGTCGGATCTCTTGCGCTTGAGTACCATTTTCGAATCAGGATAAAAGAACCCTGGCGGTCACCGTAATGATTGCTGGGAATGGCTTCGAGTAGATTGATACTAAAATGGCTGACGGGGAGGGCAATTGAGAATACGAAGGACAATATTGGGAGAGTTCACAACAGGCAGACACAGGGAGGGCGGTGGTGGTGCAACGAGAACGGCGCAGACCAATCCGGGGGGCAGGGGACCCGCGCAGCGACGCATCAAAGACGCGACACACCAGGCAGAGCTAAAGTGTTGGCCTGTGCTTTCGCGTGGGCGGGGCTGACTTGGCAACCCCGTGATTTGGCGAGGCCGACGTGGAGCCCAAGACGCGAGCACTTCAACGCGTCCGTCACCCTCATCAGTTCGGCAGGACGACAAGAGGGAGCCTGGCTCTACACCTGCCAGCGATGCAGGCTGTCCCGCTGTCATGAAGCCCAGCCCTAGCCTTCGATTGCGGCCCACCACACATCCGATCGACAACCTCACAAGATGACATCCGAGGCCCAAGCCCTGCCCGAGGAGCCGCCGCCCACAGAGAGCCGCGAGGGGAAGGCTACTCCAACAGCCGATCATGCATCGCTTAAGCACTCCTTGCTAGGCCCGTCTCTGACAAAGGCAGGCCAGGGCTCGGTTGACCAGTCCAAGGCAGGTTCATCACCGTGATGCTTTCCCGGCTCCGCGCTAAGCGAATATTCCACCCCGTCACAGGTCTCCGATATCATCTACAACGCTTCCAAGGGCTCCAAATTCTTCAACCACGAGGAAGTGAGGGACAAGTCGTTGACCGCCAAGATCGACGGCATCCTCGCCAAGAAGCGCCTCCTCGAGACATTGGACCTGACTCGCGAGCTCCGGGCAGCCGACAACCTGCTTGCCCAGCTTGAGCTCTCGCGCGACCTGACGCAGCACATTGTGCACGTGGATTGCGACGCCTTCTATGCCGCCGTCGAGCTTCTAGACAGGCCCGAGCTCAAGGACCTTCCCTTCGCCGTGGGTGGTGGGGTTCTCACCACCTGCAACTACGTCGCCCGAACGTTTGGGTGCCGGAGTGGTATGGCCGGCTTCGTAGCCAAGAAGCTCTGTCCCGAGCTTGTTCTCCTGCCACTCAACTTCGAGAAGTACAACGCGAAAGCGGCCGAGGTGCGCGAGATCCTGGCCGACTACGACGCGCGGTTCGAAAGCGCCAGCATCGACGAGGCGTATCTCAACATCACCGAGTATTGTGCCGAGCACGACATGGATCCCGCTGAAGTGGTTGCCCAGATGAGGGGAGAAATCCATGAAAAGACGCACATCACCGTCTCGGCAGGCATCGCAGCAAATGCCCGGCTTGCCAAGATATGCTCCAACATGAACAAGCCCAACGGGCAGTTTGTGTTGCCTCGCGACCGCACAGCCATCATGTCCTTCATGCGCGACCTTTCCTGCCGCCTAGTGAACGGCGTGGGGCGTGTGCTGGAACGCGAGCTAGCGTCAGTGGGCATCAAAACCTGTGGTGACATCTACGCACAGAGGCAGTATCTCGAGCAGCTCTTTGGCCAGAAGACACAGGAGTTTCTCCTCCGCTGCTACCTCGGCCTAGGCCGCACCAACATCCAGCCTGCTGAGGAGTATGAGCGCAAGAGCGTTGGCACAGAAAGGACCTTCCGCGAGATGGGCGACCCGGTTCAGATGCGCGAGCAGCTCAGACGGACAGCTGAAGCACTCGAGTCAGACATGAGAAAGGCCGAATGCAAGGGGCGCACGCTCTGTCTGAAGGTGAAGCTCCACACTTTCGAGGTCTTGACCCGTCAAGTCGTGCCGCCCAAAGCTGTGTGCTTGGCGGATGACTTAAATAACTTCTCCTTGCCCATGCTGGCGAAGCTGGAGCAGGAGTTTCCTGGCATGAAGCTGCGCCTGATGGGGTTGAGATGCACTCAGCTCGTCAGCACCAGAAAGCCAGACACGCGGGCTTTCTTTGGTCTGCGACCACAGAAAGTGGGGCCGACGGAGGAGGGCAGTGGCACAGGGAACGGAGAAGTCGGTGCTGGGGGCGAATGGGAGCAGTGGCCTGATAAAGACATCGAGCCTGGGAACCGCCCGGAATCCGGCGAAGAAAGACTGCGGGGGTCTAGCCCCCAGCGCCGGCACGGGAAGGAGATAATACCGAACCCCATGCGGGAGCAACCCACGGAGGCCGAGGAGGAACTGTGGGACTGTCCCATCTGCGCCAGGCCACAGCCCGCGGATGAGAGGGAGTTCAACGAGCATATTGACTTGTGTCTGTCACGGCAAACCATTCGGGACACGGTCCAGCAGGACGCTGCTGCACAGCAGCAGCAACAGCGGCTCGAGAAGAGCACGCCAGAGACAAAAAAGGCCAAGGAGCGAAAAAGAGGGCGACCGCCAACCCCAGCGGACCCCAAGCAGAAAAAGCTCTGCTTTGGTTAAACTGTTTGGTAGTGGCCGCTAGGGGTATTGGCAATTTGCTTTAGGGCTGGATGAATGAATGCACGACTCAACCCAGTGACAATGTTTTCCCGACCAATGGATGCGTTCTCTTCGCTCGCTCCGTTACTCGAACTCTATCGATGCTTCGTCTGTGTATATGCTCGACGCAAGCCATGGCCCCCTCTATGCTCTTTGTCGGTGCCGTTTTCGTTCAGACGTCTTTTCTCTGCATCCCATTATTCGTTGCAACGCAGCCCTTCTCCCTGACACCACGCTATCTGCAGCCAAATCTAACCAAGTCCGAGTCTATGCAATGACGCCACACTCCCTCACAATGAACTAGTCAACGCCGTTTTAACACCATCCCTAAGGTCATCAACGCTGGGCCTGCGATTCGTTGTCATACTCCTCCTAATCCGGTGATCCTCCTCCTCCTCCTGGTGCAGCGTGTCCCCCGGCAAGCGCACGGCGCGGTCCAGGGCAACCGGGAGGCCGCGGTGGCGGCCGCGAATCATGACGACGCAGAGGACCAGCTTGGCAGCCGTATGCCACGAGCCAGCGAAGCTGTAGGCGTCGTTCGGGGTCCCGACGCTGATGCCGACGCAGCCGTACGCCGAGACGACCTCGAAGATGACGTTGAACACGCTGAAGCTGACTGGGTCGGCGAGGAAGTGGCTCGTGTTGATAGTGACGATGATGAGAACGGCGAGGACCAGCCACCAGATGTCGTGAGCCAACTGGCCGTGTATCTGTTGGGTGATGAAGTTGATGTTGGACTCGGGACCTTGTCTGGGAAGGGGTGCTCTGGCACCGACACCGTGCCAGGTGAACGCATGGCTGATGGCTTGGCTGACGCTGGCGAGCACGCCAGTACTCGGACGGCGGCGGCCACGCGCTGGTGAGAGTGTACCAGTCTCGGGATCTGTTTCAGGGATATGGTCCTCAGCGTAGATTCCGAGCGAGCGCTCCTCGTAGACGTTGGAGTGCCGCATGGTGATGACAACCGGGTAGACCGAGATGTACATCATCACGACGTAGAGCACCTGCAACCCGATGTACACCGACGTGATAGACACGACATAGAACCCCCCCGAACGCACCGCTGGAGAGGTGGTGGGTTAGCACACGGGCGTGCGGGCAACTGAGAAAGGGATTAGACCCACCAATTGCTTGAAATAGCCCATCTATCACACGAGACCCCGTCGGGATGTGCTCCATTGCCGGGTTACCGAGGTTGAGAAGCTCAAAACCCACCCAGTCGACCGAGTTCAAAAGAATGAGCATGAAGAGCAGCCACCAGGTCGGCCGAGCAGGGAAGAGGTTCGTATATACGCGCCGAGGATACTGGAGGATAAACTTGAGAGTGTCCTTGAGTCCCGACCACTCGTCTCCCTTGGCGAATAGGTCCAAAAGCTTCAGGAGGGACCAGATGATGAGTCTCAAGAATATCGGATATGCCGTATTCCCCGCCAGAATCATCAAGCCCATGGTGATAAGGACGAAGTACGAGTTCTGGAACGGGACCATGTTGGCGTCCAGCAGCGACATGCCTGAGTTGTTGAAGGCGGACGCGCCGTTGAAAATGCCTAGCCACCAAGGGTTGATGCCGTTCCTCAGCGGTGGCTCCGGCTGATTGTTGTTGATCCAGGCGCCGAGTGCGATACAGCCAAGGATTTGCCAAAGAACAAAATACAAAGGCACGATGACAGAGAGCACTCGCAGAGCCTGGTACTCGCAACCACCAAGACGCTCGCGCTCCTCGGTTGTCAAGCCGTGAAACTGCGAGTTCCTCCCGGCCGACCTGTGAGCGAGGAGTTGGCGCATGCTGAATTCGCCCTTCTCGTGTGCCCCGGAATCTTCATTCCCGCTGCGGTGCCGGCGCGTTGGTTGGTTTTCCTCGGGACGATGCTGAGCAGCACTGGTGACGGCCTCGTTGGGACGGGGCGTGCTGACAAAAACGATGCGTCCAGGGGTTGAAGGTCTCTCCCGATGGGTTTCAGGGGGGGCAAGAGTAGCATCGCCACCGCTTTCACTCTCAGGGGCATCGTTGGGTTGGGACGGGCCAGCGGCAGGCTGAGTGGCCGGAATCGCATCCTGCTGTGCCGAACGCTCGCCCGTCTGAGAGGCCACAGGGTTGTGTGACAGGGTCACTGTCGAGGACCTTTTGAACGAGAGGAACCGCTGCAGCCCCGGAAGGCCGGCGGCACCTCCTGGACCACTCGCCCTGCGCATGCGCTCCGCGCGGACAATGTCATGGAAACGCTCCTCGAAGGCGTGCTTGCGCGCCAGGACCGTCCAGATGGACACCCAGATGGAGCTCCCAAAAATGACGAGAAGGAAGAGTATCGTCTGCTGCCATGTCGTCATCTGGCTCAGATTGACCGTGTTGAGTCCTGCCTCGGTCATGGCGCTGACGACGACAAACAGGCTGTCCGTGTAGCTGATGCTCCATGCCGGGCTGGACGAGCCCCAGAAGATGAGCGAGGTGGTCAGGCAGACGATGATGAAATAAGCATAGTGAATCGTGATGAAATTCAGGGGCGGGAGCCAACTTCGGAGTCGCGAGTACCTCGAGGCGCTGCGTGGGCGGTCATGGTCGAGATCGTGGACCCAGGGGCGCATCGTGGGAGGAGATTCGCGCAGTGAACAGGGGCGCAGGGGGCAGCACGGCGGGGAGACGCTGCTGATGGGATGCGCCGCGCAAAACGGGCGTTCTCTCCGGATACCCAGGCGGGATATCGGACGGAGAGACCAGCGAGAGACATGTGACGAGAGACGAGGCGTAATAATTAGACGAATGACTTCAGATTAAAGTCAGTTGAGGTCAGGAACCAGCGCACAGTTAGGTCCTGTAGGTACTCCGCCCAGCGGATCCAGCCCCAGCGGGAACGGTCAGACAGGTGATAGCAAGTGCATATGCAAGTCGGTGCATGCCGTTGTATCAACCCTACTCCGTAAACCGTACCAATGCCGGGCTGAAAATAAGGTTTACTGGTGGCAAAATCAATCAAGGGGTGGGTTGTGCTCTCGTCTCCCACCGCAGACCGCCTTCGTAATGTCGGCATATCCCTGTCTTGCCCAAGCAACGTTAGCCCCTTGCGGACGTACCTTTTATCAATTAAAACCCGAACATGTGTTAAATCAAAGCGGCAACCGAATGCTGCCGCGGCGACGGCATCCCGGGGTCGGACATTCTTGGGGAGTGTCTTTGGTTTGGAACATCTCCACCACACGGTCATGCCGGGACGACACCAGGAATGCAGCAAAGCAGGACAGGCTTGATACATTTTGTACGACATCCTCGAACATATCTATCAACAGCCGCAGTCACGGCCCAGGAGCCTGTCTTCCCATGGCCGGGGCCGGCTTGGTGGCTCCGCCGTCACTCCGGACCCGGGGCTACAGTCCAGGCATGTCGAGTCCTAGCCTCCGATGCTAGGTCAGCTCAGAGTTCAGGGCGCTCTTCGTCGGCGTCAGCGGCCGCCTCACCCGTCGCACTCGCAGGCTCCTCGGTGGCGGACTTGGTGACAATCGACTCGGGCTTGGGCACGCCCTCGATGCCCATCAACTCGGTCTCGAAGACTGCACGCAAGAAAAGGGTCAGCAAGGCAAATCGAAAGAAACCAAGCCAATGGCAGGACAATGGGGGAATGTCGAACCCAAGGTAGAACCCGCCGGGATGGGGCCAACACCCCGATCTCCGTAGCCATAGCTAGGCCCAATCGTCAGGGTCCGCTTCTCGCCAATGCACATGTCGAGCAAGCCCTCGTCCCAGCTGCATCTTGTCAGAACCGGACCTCCCAGGTAGCAGATCGACGCTTTGGTAATTTACCCCTTGATCACCATCCCAGCTCCCAGCTTGAAGGTAAACGGCGTGCCGCGGTCATAGCCTGGGATTGGTAATACAAGTCAGCCTCAGTTCGACGCCCGCTTTGGAGGGGGGGCGGGGCGAGGGCAGCCTCACTGGCATCGAACTTCTCGCCATTGGACTGGAGCGTGCCCCGGTAATGGACGTTGATCGAGTCGCCCTTGTGGGTCTTCCGCTCGCACTCGACCGGGAGCGTGACTTCGATCTTGAGATCGTCCGAGGCCAGGACGCCGACGGCGGCCGAGGCGAGCAGAGAGAGCGACAGGAGGATACGCTGCATCTTGATGGTAGGCCGGGCGGAGGGGCGTCGAGATTGGGATGTCGGGCGAAGTCGGGGACGTCGAAGTCGGGCGCGGGTTCAATTGGTTTTTGGGGCTGTCAAAAGGGCCGGGCAACAATACGTTACAAGTCGGTCAGTTGGGATGTTCACAGGGCGGGCGACGCTTGCGATGGTGCCAGATCATCCAGAAGCTCCCTGACAGGGGTCGGTCGCCCGGCGCCGAATCAACGGATGCGGGGATCCACAATCAATTGCACCCCTCAGTGGCCCTCGCGGCCTCGCTGCAAGAGGCGGCACTGCAGGTACGAAACGGCGCCGGACGCAGACCTGAACACTGCCAAGGCGAGCTAAAAGCAACCTGGAAGCCCGCTGCATGGAGTCTCAACCAGCGCTGTTGTATTTGTGCCTGTGGTGTCCATGACGCGGATTCCGAGTCTCGGTTGGGGGCGAAATTGTGGATAGTGTAGCAGCAGCCTCGCCCAACTCTGGGACTCCTTAATAACGGAATATATTCCCCAAGGCGGACGGGCAGCCAAAGCCCCACGCGCACCGCCCTGCTTTCATCCATCACCTGGATCAGCAATCGGGCTGTGACTTCCAGGTTGGAGAATGCGATGCGCAGCTGGGCCGCCCCACCAAAGTGGGTACGGGTACCTGTGCACAAGAGCGCATTGCTGCAACCCCCGCCAGCTCGCAGCTCATATGACGAACCAGGTGAGACAGACAGAATAGCATTGGCAAATCGACATCAAGCAACGACGCCTTTGGGTTTTCCGTGGCACAAAAGTCCTCCGCAAGCCTGGCGGGCTCTTCTGCTGCCCTCGCCTGTCCTGAGGTTGGCTGCAGCCCTGTGCCGCCTCCCACCTATCAGAGGGTGAGTCATGCTCAGGTACCCGGTCTGCCTTCCCCAGCCACACAGCAAAAACGGCCTGGACTGCTGAGGCACCAGGCAGCAAGACCAGTCAACCGCAAGTTACGAGGATGATAAACCCCCGATGTTCCGGCGGGCTCCGACGAAGCTGCCCGACTTGCTGTCAAACCAGTCTCGAGCCAGACTCTCACCGGGCTTGGCCCGCGGAATGACACACCGAAAGAACAAGGCAAACACGTTCGAGGCTGTGCGCGCGGCCGCGTTGTCACCGAGCATCGGTGAACAGGACCGCTTCCTCCCGACGCTGCCCAGGTTTCTGGGCAGGACCGGCCATATGCTGCCTGGCAGCCTGCCCACTGCGGGCCCTCGCTGCCTGAGAATGGGGCACAAAAGCAAGCCGGGGTCGTTGGTCGTTGGTCGTTGGTGTTGTTGATTGGGGACTGACAAAAGCTCCCCCACATTTGCCATCTTGAAGTTGACGTCCAAACATCAAAAGGTCCGTTGAGTCACCACCTAGGTACGTACACCAGCACAATCTCGTAGCTCCTTTCCAGATGCGCTACGAGACACAAAACACTAGTCAGTTGACTGCCTTGTGGGGTGCCTGGGGTATTCACCGAGCGACATCGCCCCGTCACGGCCTCACTTTTTGTAAGTCGCCCCAAATGCCTTGGCCTGGACTCAACGGAGACCCACCATGGTTGTGCTCAGTTTAGTATTTATATATCACAACAATGCCTCCCGTTCCTCTCTTCTCAGCAACGCAGTGCCTTCAGTCTATAAAGTAACTGTCTTCACCTCGTGCCTCCTGTGTCTTGATTAGTCGACCAAAAGCCAACATCTCGCCGTCTTCCACCTCGCTCGGAGCAACTCTTCTGCCTCCGGCATCTCAACAAACAACCAACCTCCAATGTCCGCATACAGCCTTGGTGTCGTTGTTTCCCAGTCCGGCAACCGTTCGTCCGCCTACTCGACCTCCAGGTCATCCAGACCATCCACATACTCGTCGCCCTACTCCCAGAGCATTGTCTCAATGGATTCTTCGGCTTCCTCCCGCTCTTCCGTTGACTCGCAGTACCGCTCTGCGTCTTCGTGTAAGTCCCCCCCCCTCCAGCAACCCCAATCCTTTACCCCACCACCAGTTGGCTGACTTGACTTGTAGCCGGCTACCTGACGGTCGTCACGCAGGTTTCCAGCTCCCGGGGCGGGGCACCTGTCACGCTTGTCCAGCACGGCCATGCGAGCTCCGACAAGAACGAGCCGAGAGCACACTCGGGGAGCACCTATGGCAGGAAGTAGGGGGCTAGGGCTGGGGCGTCGACGCACCGCAACACGGGTGACGTGGTGCAGCTCCTCTTGCGTTTTTGGTATTACCGGCGTTGGGTCGATGGGATTACCATCGGGGTTTTACAAGACAGGCATGTGCCCAGCAATGGGACCGGAATGGTTGGCAACTTTGGGTTTGGTGTTGGTTTGGTTCATGGTCGGTTCGTCCATCAAGATGTTTGGATAATTACACCTACATGGCATGGATGGATAGCTGCGACAACATAACGTTACCTAGGAATTCTTAATGACAACAATGGATGGCATTGCCGCTTACCTCTGGCCCAATGACACGGCATGGCCTTCTCTAGACCCTCTGGACGTTCCAGGTTGTCAGGAATGTCGCACCGGATCGATCTTGAAGTCTTGCAGGTGCAGCGCCATGCAGGAGCCTTGCATGGTCACTATCTGGCTGATTGGCGGGCGTGTTGGGGAGGCGGCCACCGAAGCCCCTCACCTGTCATACAAATCAAGCCGTGGATTGTCCATTCCGGCGCGGCGGTCTCCAGCCACGGCGTGCGCATGTGCCGCATCCAAACACTCATTCACCCCGTGCGCCGGGGTGGAAACAGCCTCTTCTCACGTTACCGGTGGGTCATTCCACAAAACCCGTGCATTTAAGACCCGGTGGTCCTCGAGCTGAGCAGCTAGGTTGCAAAACAAAACCAAAAACAGACAACCCATGTGTGCTCCGCCAACACCAGTCACTACAAGGAGCGTCCTTGGGCAGAGGCAATGGCCTCAGGCACCGCCCTCTCGCTTCGCATACTCCTCTTCGATTGCCTCAGCATATTTATCATCGGCCGAACGGGGGTCCTCATGAATGACGCCTTCCTTGAGCAGCGACTCTGGAGAAGGCCGATGGGCGATCTTCTCGTTCAGCGAGTCGGCACGCATGTGCCTCGCGAGCTGTGTGTGTTCAGGTTAGGTTAATGGAGCTTAGTATAAAGGCTGCCACGTCGAGGGTCGGCCTGTCCCTGGCGACATGTTGTTACTTACCTCCTTTTGCTGGGCCTGGAGCCCCGGAGCAGCTGTTGATGCAGGGAGTATGTTTTCTGTGCCGAGGGGCACGTCGTTAGCCTTGTCCGGACGCAGTGTGCGGATGCTGGGCAGTGGTCTGATGACGACTCCACATGTCACGTACTATCAACAAGCTCCTGGCGTTCCGGCCGGTGGCTCAGGTGGTACTCGAGGGAGTTCTTCCTCCCGGGATTGGGCCGGCTGGGCGAGATGGGAGTCTGGTCAATGGCCGCGGCGGGAACTCCGTGATCAGCCATGATGTAATCGATGCCTCTGCGATATCTTGACCGGGTGAGTCTCGGGCACTGCCAATGGCGCTGTCAAGAGAGCTGCTGGAAATTGCGAGGATGTTTTGGTGAAGCCCAGGGAGAGTGAGACGAGACGGAGCGGGGTGGGAGTCAAAGCTTCTTTGTAAGTGTTTGGGCAGAAGCACTCAGGCCCGGGCAGCACCTCCTCCCGCGATGCATCTGCAAGCATCCCGATGAAGGGCAGCAGGTGATTGGATCACCCCACCAAGCAGCGAGACAGTGACGCAGTTGGGCTGGGGCGGCAAGGATGCCCTGCCGATGCCCCGCATCCCACTTACACGCACTTCTGGAGCAGGCCATCTTGTCTCCGCACCCAAGAACCACGCCACCCAACCGGGGGGTGGATAAAAGCATTCTGGACATACGCTCATGCGAAAACATACAGGGCAGAACTCCTTGAGCGTTGGGCAAGGGACGAGGCAACCCAAGATCGTCCAATGAACTAGCCGCCAAGCGTCAAACCAAGGCCAATCCCAGCCCAGACAGTTGCTCCAACCGCCATGCCGATGCCCCTGTTGGGAAGAGGGGGGTAAGTGATGGGGCCGTCAAGTCCACAGCAGCCGTCGGGTGTCATGACTTACGATCGCACGCCCTTGGCCGACCAGACCACCAACGTATCAGCGTAACAGAGTATCGTCCCGGCAAGAATAACCATGCCCATTTCGCGGTCCTGTCTCATCCGGTGGAAGCTGAAGATCAGGGCGGCAATTGACAAGTCCCTCGCGCCAAGCAGAGGGAGCAGCTTCGCGACAGCGCTGTCAGCTGCGTCACCTGGCGTGCACTGGATGTCAAGGAAGTGCTTGGCGCTTTCGCGTGGCCGCAGCGCTTCAGCCGCCCCGAAGATGCCATATCCAACCCCGACCGATAGGCCCAACAGTCGCCATGTAGCGGGTTGGAGGAAGGGCATCTTGTGTTGGGCTTAGGTGGTTGGTTGATACGGGAGGTGAGCGTCGTATCGTGTTGATGTCGTGTGGTGCTGGATCGTTCCCTGTCCCAAGCAGCAGGACATACGAGCCAAAGTCGGCGATTTCAATGTCTTTTCTGCTACAGCCGACCCGGAAGAACGTGAAGTGCCGATGCTGGAGCCTGGTACATACTTGTGGCCCAGCCCAGCCCAGCTCAGGGTGTCTTGCTCCTTTGTGCAAGCAAGCATTAAAAGGTGGACTCAGAAGCATGGCAAGTGGGGCCGTTTATGCCGCCGCCAGCCTTGTGCCAACCTCCCTCCTGTCTCACCTCCTCCGACTGCATGCCTGCTCGTCTCTCTCTCTCACCCGTCGGGCTTGAGCAAGGGACTCACAAGATGACCTGAACCAACCACTTTCACTCGGACTGTGCGGATCACATCCACTGTGCGCTCAATGCACGACCTGACCACCCAGACCTAGTTCCATCCATCATGGGCCAAGGTCAATCAGTCGAGGGGTCCGCTCCTGCTTCCCGCGAGGAGCTGACAAGGGCATTGGTGAGCACCCAGCTTCTATTGTCATGATGCATCACTGCCTTTGCGCGCAGTTTTACGGCGGCCAGCCGGAATCTCATTCTAACGCCGTTCCCAGGCCGACAAATTTGCCCAAAAGTGCTTCACTTCTCTTGAACTCTTTTCATTCAAGGATGTCTTCAAAAGCCTGGCCGACCACGAGGGCCAGCTCAGCTACCTGAAAGAACAGACCATTGCACGCTTTCTCGAAATTCCTGACGTCCTGGGAGTGTCCGCTGTGCTTTTTCAAATGGTTTCCTACATCGGCGCGTTCCCCTTTCTCGAGGATGCCCCGGCTGTCCTGGGCCTAGAGCAGATGGTCATGGTCATCACCATCTTGACTGAAAGGTACCGGAGAGTGCTGGCTAGGGGCGCCATGGACCGAAGGAAGCTGCTCTTCAAGAGTCTGGCTGTCTATGACCGCAGGTTCTCGGGAATCCGTCCCGGCAAGAAAGGAAGCAGGGGCGAAGAGAGCGACCGAGAAGGGGCAACACCGCAACGGAATAGCAACGCAGTTCCACCCCATGTGGCGCAACCGGGCTTTGCCGTTGATGAGCCTGGGGATGAAGAGCTTTCGGGACTCGACGACGACGACGACGACGATGACGAACTGGTGCTCGCCGCTCTCGACTCCCTGGACTACATGGGCGCTCTCAAGCACAAGGGCACGTCCACTAACCAGAGCGCCATGATTCCGGCAGACAACTGGCGAAAATTCATCATGCTTCTCCTCCTGGTCGCGCCGTTGGATGCGCAGGAGAGCTTGTCCTCCTACTCGAACCGCGTCTCGGGCGATGAGCTGGAGAGCCTGAGGGAGACAGCAGATTGCGTACTTGCATCCTTCCTCAACGTCGAACAAGCACCCGGAGTCAAGTTTCACCGTTTCAACACCATCATACCTGCGTCAATGCCGTTTATGTTCAACGGACTCACAGCTCTCTTGGAGCATTTTCTGTTCTCGAAGAAATTAGACTTCCATCAGCACATTGGCGACCAACCCAACCCCGTCAACTGTTTGCCCCCTGACCCCGTCCAGCCGCTTCTGGAGCAGACGGGGTCAATCATGAACCTCAACGTCTTGTCACAGCTATCGTTTTTCATCCCGGGCTCGTCAATCTTCCGTAGACTTCGCCCCCTATACAATGGGGACGAGGATGGCTTCAGCATGGGGAGCTTTGAGTCGAAGGTCTTCAACTGGAGGGCGCCAACCATCCTCCTCGTGAGCGGGACCCGTCTTCCGGACGAAGCAGCCCACGCACGTTCTGGACCGGCTTCCGCCTTCCTCGCAACCCTCCCCTCCCGCCGTTTCCCGCCGGGCAACAATACCGGGAGCGGGGACGAGAGATTAACGTTTGGTGTTTATCTCAGCCAGCCCTGGAAGCAAACCCACCGTGAGTGCTTCGGCGCCGAGGACACCCTCCTCTTCCAGCTGCAGCCGGTCCACGACGTCTTCCGCGCATCCACGCTGAATAAAGACTACGCATCGTTTACCAAGCCGTCGGCCTCTTCCCCGCTAGGAGGAATATCATTCGGCTGCCCGCCTCCGCAGCAGACACAGGCCTACCGCAGGTCGAATATCATGTCTCTCGGACCGGTCTCGCTTGCTCTGGAAAGTGGCTTCGAGTTTGGATGCTTCACGCATAACTACACCTCACAAGGGGGCGCATTCCAGACGAGCGTGGCCAGAAAGTTCGACTTCGAGGAGCGCTTCGAGATCTCCAGCATCGAGGTATGGGGTTGCGGTGGAGACGAAGAGGCTAAGCACCAGGCCGAGCGCTGGGCCTGGGAGGCCAGGGAAGCCGAGGCGAGAAGGAAGATCAATCTCGGAACTGGCGACATCGATGCCGACCGTGCATTGCTGGAGATGGCCGGGTTGGTCGGCGCTAATAGAAGCGGCGGCAGCATGGGGTAGACGATGCATCCGTCTGAAGGCGTTGGTGGCACCAACACCAGTGTTTGGTCAGGTGTATTCTGTGTCAATACGTACGTACCGCCATTGCCGCAGTGCATAGCCTAGCGCGGGGCAGTTCTGGGCACGGCTTTTGGTCAACGGTGAGGCCAACAACAACAAGATAGTGATAGAACGGGGAGTGGCGTGGCGAACACTCGGGCTCGAAGCCCCTTCCATATATTTACACCCTGCAGCAATCTGAGCCGTAAACTTACATGTCGAGATCCACGCGCGCTCAACAGAGCGGACCCAATTTTATTTCCGAACGCCCTCAGAATCGGGCTTCTGGTCCCCCGACGCCTCGGTCGGGTTTCCCTGCGCCTTGTTTGCTCCGCCAAACCAACGCCCCACCGAGCTCAGCACCCCGCTGCTCGCTGTCTCTTCGCTGCCTGCTGCCTCGCTCAGGGGCTTGGCCGTCGCTCCATCCGCTGCCGCGTTTTCCTTGGCCGCCTTTGCCTCCTTCAGTGCAGCTCTTGCTTGCGCCGCAACACCGTCGGTCCCTGATTCGGTGTTCGCGGCGCGCTCGGCGGCGCGCTTCCGCTTCTTCTCGAGCATCGCCTGGAGGGCCTTGTCCTCCTCGTCGCGCGCCTCGAGCTCCTTGATCCATTTTTGCCTTTTTTCCTCAGCTTCGTGCGTCTGCTTCAGCTTCCGGAGCTCCTTCTGCTTGCTGCGGTCCTCGGCATAGTACATGCCGCCGGCGACCATAGCCAGGACGGTGAAACCTTGTGCGGCAACGCGGGCTCGGAACATTCGTTGGACTTTGTGGTGGTCCCCGCGGCGCGAGGCGCGCCAGGCATTTGTGAAGGCCATGACGGTGAGGACGCAGCCGATTGGGACCAGCGGCTCCTCCTTGAGGCGCCTCAAGACCTTTTGGAATCCAGACTCATTGTAGAAATCCCTGCGTGAGCCGCCATGTGAGCTCTCGACCCGCAGACTCCGAGATGGAAGGTGGGCGGTTTGGCGGCTGTCTTACTCGTTGCCGTCAAAGGACGACGGTAGGGGCCGGCCGGCCAGTGATCGGTCGGACATGTTGGGCTGGGTGTCGCCTCGAATCCGGGCAATCGAAGTTCGGTGTCGGGTTGGTGGTTGCGGTGGTGTTGAGGGGGGTTTGTTGGGTTTGGGAGGCGAGGTGGAAACGATCTGGAGCTCCTCGGAGCTCGACTGATGATCTCACCCGAAAGCTGCAGCCCCACCGATGATGGTCCGAGATGTAAATTTGTGGACCCCTTTAGAATAAATTACACATCTGATACGAACCCTGTAACTTACCGTACGCGGGTCCTTCTGCTGTCCTGCAGGCGATCTGGGTCGAGAATCGCGATGGGGCCATGCAAAGTCGCAATGACAGATGTGTCATTCCCCACCATCTTTTTTTTGGCCCAATTCCAATCCGCGATTGGCCGAGAACGGAGCCCCTCCTCGAAACTTAAGGTAGTCGAGACTGACTGACTGTTGTACACCGACAAGTCAGTCGAACAAACTCACCTCCCTTATTCCGTCACCAGCAGTGTGTCTCCGGCAACATGGCTTCCTCAGAGAGCACCAGCGCTTCCCTGACGAGCGGCGCCGAAGATGCCGCTGCCGCCAATGGCGTAAACGGCACCGCCCAACCACAAACACCACCAAGCAGCACCCCTTCACAGAACGAAGGGCTGGCCAGGACCCCTTCCTTGACCAGCTTCTCCCTCACCGAGTACAGCGCAAAGCCAACGCCTCCGACCGAGGACAGGAAAACCCACATGAAGAAGATCGTTCCTGACGAGTTCCTCCTGCCAAATGGTAACCCGGATGTGAGTTACCCGACTCTCTGCCCACCCCCTTGTCCTGGCGCCAGCACGTATCGCCATTGTCCGGAGCCATTGACCTGTGGAGATGCCACCGCCTGTCAATGTTGCTTCTCTCTGGTTGGCCTGTGGATCTCATTTTTGACGGTTGACTGACACAAACCATAGTACTTGCGACTGATCATCACCTCATACCCTCGTGTCAGGGAGGTGTGCAACGAGATTCCGCTTGTGCACGCCGTCAACCTGAGCAACCGCCTTGAGTGCAAGGTCCTGCTCAAGCGCGAGGACGAGCAGCCCGTCTTCAGCTTCAAGTTGCGGGGCGCCTACAACAAGATGGCTCATCTGGATCCCGCCGAATCCTGGAGGGGCGTCGTGGCCTGCAGCGCCGGCAACCATGCCCAGGGTGTGGCGTACTCCGCCAGGAAGCTGAAGATCCCCGCCACCATCGTGATGCCTAAGGGGACTCCCAGTATCAAGCATCTCAATGTGTCTAGGCTGGGTGGCCATGTCGTGCTCCACGGAGCCGACTTCGACGAGGCCAAGGAGGAGTGTGCCCGGCGGGAAAAGCAGGATGGCTTGATCAACATCCCGCCCTTCGACGATCCCTATGTCATTGCCGGCCAGGGCACGATTGGCATGGAGATCTTGTCCCAGACGAACCTCCAGAAGCTCCAGGCCATCTTCTGCTGCGTTGGTGGCGGCGGACTTATCGCCGGCGTCGGTGTTTACGTGAAGCGCATTGCGCCTCACGTGAAGATCATTGGAGTGGAGACGTACGATGCCGACGCCATGACCCAATCTCTGGCCAAGGGCGAACGTGTGCTCCTGAAGGATGTTGGACTGTTTGCAGACGGAGCGGCGGTCAAGACCGTGGGAGAGGAGACCTTCCGCATCTGCCAGGAGACGGTGGACGAGATGGTCCAAGTGACGACGGACGAGGCGTGCGCCGCTATCAAGGACATGTTTGAGGACACCCGGTCCATCATTGAGCCAGCTGGTGCTCTAGCCATTGCCGGCCTCAAGAAGTGGGTGGCCGCCAACCCGTCTAATGATACGACGAGGTCTGTTGTGGCCATCACCTCGGGTGCCAACATGAACTTTGACCGGCTGGGCTTCGTCGCTGCTCGCGCCACCTACGGCGAGGGGAGAGAGGCGCTCCTGGCAGCCAAGATCCCGGAACTCCCTGGCGCGTTTGCCGAGCTGATCAACGCCGTCATGCCCCACGCCGTGACCGAGTTCAGCTACCGATATGCCAGCGAGGTCGAGGCCAACGTTTTACTCGGCATCTCTCTGACCGCCCCGGGAAGTCAGCGAGCGCAGGAGCTGCAGAACCTCATCAACCGCATCAAGGAAACAGGAACCATGGACGTGACAGACCTCTCTGGGGATGAGCTAGCAAAGAGCCACATCCGTTACATGGTCGGCGGCCGATCCAGCGTCCCCGACGAAAGGCTTTATATGTTTCGATTTCCCGAGCGGCCCGGTGCCCTGGAACGGTTCCTTCACACACTGCGGACGAAATACAACATCAGCCTGTTCCAGTACAGGAACTATGGCGGAGATATTGGCCAGGTGCTGACAGGTATTTTGTGCCCCAGCGAGGAGGTCGGCGAGTTGCAGCGGTTTTTGAAAGAGATCGGATACCCGTGGGATGATTGTACAGAGTCTGCAGTATTCAAGACTTTTCTGCGAGCATAGTTGGTTAGACAAAGAGGCAGATATTAGATATCACCGAAGAACCTTTCTCGTCCCCATTCCATCAGACCTTCGTGAGTATAGAGTTCTCTGTAATGTCGCAGATTGACAATATTGGCCAATGGTTAGAATATCATTTGTTGCTTAAGCCTACTTAAAT
>OUNM010180092.1_pt1 | contig 39380 bp, 28 predicted proteins | sample 1769961 | NCBI WGS metagenome assembly OUNM01 (sample SAMEA3914820, study PRJEB12502) | metagenome | biome: forest; material: soil | place: USA | collected 2012-03-12 | depth 0.3 m | reverse complement strand
CCCCCCAACCACCACCGCCGCCATCCCCTCCATTCTTCCCGCCCCTCCGACTCGACACCCCCACATCCTCAGGTGGGTCGATATCCAGCCCCGGAATAGCCGCGCTCGCAGGGTGCTGCGGCCTGGTCGGCCTGCCGCCGAGCGGGGTGATGGGCGATTCCGGGCGCAGAAGCGCGTCCGACTCGGCGCGCAACGCCGGCGTGGAGGACGCGGGCGTGCCGAGGGCGCGGGTGGAGTCGCCAAAGAGGGCGTCCATGTCCTCGAGGCGGACGCCGCAGGTTTCGGGGTAGAGGAAGTAGACTGCGGAGGGGTGGTTAGTTTTGGGTCAACAGAAAAAGACAGGGCGAGGAAAACCTACCGACGACAAAACTAACGGCGCAGAAAAAGGCGTGCAAGAGATACAGCCGCCAGGTGATCAGGTCCTGCAGGATCGGCGTCATTTCGCCGACGAGCCAGTTGAACGCCCAGTTGGTGGCCGTCGACAGGCTGGCGCCCTTGGAGCGGATCTTGAGCGGAAGAATCTCAGGCGGGTAGAGCCAGGGAACGGGGCCCCACGAGTACCCGAAAGCCGCGTTGTAGATGACCACCAGAACGACCACCAGCTTCGGCGTCGCCTCGATGTTGAGGTACATGACGTACGAGATCAGCGACAGCGAGACCACCATGGCGACGGCGCCCGACAGGAGGATCGGCCGGCGGCCCCAGCGGTCGACGATGTACCACGGCGGGATGGTGGACAGCACGTAAGTGATGCCGTTAATACCGGCCATCAGCACGGCGTCGTGGCCCACCCAGCCGGCCCGTTCAAACACGTAAGGGGCGTAGTACGAGATGACGTTGATGCCGTTGAGCTGGGCTAGCGCCTGCGCCGACATGGCAATGAAGACGCGCCGGCCGTACCGCTTGAACATCTCGCTGTAGGTGCGCTCGCCTTCCTGGCGCTGTATGAGGACGTCCATCTTAATGTCGCGGAACTCCTCCCGAGCGCGGGGGTTGTGGATGTCGCCGCCGCCGTACAGGTTGGCGATGACGACAATGCCCTCTTCGTCATGGTCGTTGTCCAGGAGCCACCTCGGCGATTCCACAATGATCAGGCTCCCCAGGCCGAGCAGGCCGCCCATAACGCACTGCATCAGGAGGGGTAGACGCCACGACAGATCGCTCTTGATGAAGCCGCAAAAATAGTCCACCCACACCGAGCTGGCGTAGCCCACAATGTTCCCCGTAAACTCGATGCAGGCAAGCTTGCCCCGGCTGTGCGGGGGTGAGATCTCAGATTGGTAGACGGGCACAATAGTCGACAGCATGCCGACACCCAGACCGGCTAGAACACGGCCCGCCATCATCATAGCCATGCTCAACGCAAACGTCTGCAGGGCACCGCCGACGAAGAAGATGCAAGCCCCGTAGAAGATGGTCTTCCTTCGCCCGATGATGTCGCCGATCCGGCCGACCATGAGGGACGAGATGAAGGCGCCAACCTCGAGAATGGCGACCATGGTCGCAATTTGTAAGTGTGACGGATCATGGAAGTATTTTATAAAATAATCACCACTTACACACAGCAAAGTCAGCTACGTAATCATGGTCGAGATTGAGGGAGGGAGCGGAACGCACATGATAATACCCGACATGACGCCCTGGTCATATCCAAAAAGAAAGACGCCTAATGATACAAAAACCGACGTGAAATAGCTATGCAAGTGTCAGAACATGTATCAATATACAAACGCAGATAGTCGGCTCAACCAACAGTAACGGCTTGCCCGTAAGGCCGTGGATGGAACTCGAGCCCCCGGCCATGATTGCGGCTAACAGGCGTTCGGCCCTGGTAACTCTGCGATGGGCAACGCTGGGGATGCGAATGGCTTCTTTGCTGATGGCGCCAGCGTGTCGGGAGGCGGACCGGCTGCTTCCGGACGACAGCGGCTCTCGGTACCGGACCTGTTTTTGCCGGCGGTGGCTTTGTTTCGGATGGCGCTTGTGCAAGGCGCCCGCGAGGATCTCGTCGTCGAGCGTCTCGTTTACCCTCTGGCGCAGAGGGTCGTCTTCAGCGAGCTGCTCGCCAATGTCGCCCGTGTCGGTCCAGGAGGACCCCTCGGAGTCGTCGTCTTCAGTTGTCGAGAAGCCCGGGTCGTCGGCGGGGTGACCGTGGCCGTGGCCGTGCGGTGTGAGCAGCCAGGACGAGTGCTCCCGGTCGTGCCGAGGGTGGCGTTCTTGGTGGGCAGAGAAGGTCCGGAGGGGGATGTTGGAGGGAAGACGGGACGAATTCGGGGCGGCAATCTTGTCGAGAAGGGGGCTGTTTGGCAGCAGCCCTCGTCCGCGGCGGGTGCAGGTGCACGGTGGTGGTTAGCGTCGGGGAGGTGGTCGTGCCGCTGGTGTACGTTGTGGAGTTGGGGGTAGGGGGGCGTCGTCCGAGGTTGGCGGGATCCGCAAATAAGGGACTCATGGGTCAGATGCCATAGGAAACACTGAGAATGTCAGGTGTTCGGTCTCTGGGTCTCAGGATCACGGCGACGGCGCAGGAGGAACCGAGCTGGCAGTTTCGAGGTCCGGGTATGGCGGACATTTTGTCCACAGTGCGAGCTGCGCGTCTGCCTTCCTGCACCGTTGACGTCCGCGGCGCGGGCGCATCCCATCCGCACGCCGAATGGCTGCAAAACGGCTGCCAAGCCACTCCAACCCTCGAGCCCCCCCCACACATCACAGGGCCTCCCTGTCCCCCCGCCAACTTTTGCTCGCCGTCCGCCAAGTCATGCCGTTGTGGTGCAAATCCATGCAAATCGCTGCAAATCGCTGCAAATCGTTGCGGAAAACCGGCAAGATGGCACCGCAATCCTCGGCCAGGTTGGTGCAACGCGCGGTTCCGCATGCCCCTTTCCAGGGCTTGCGGGACGGCTCCATGCATCACAAGGCAGACACAGCGGACGAAGTGGCCTTGTGATCTGGACGAATTCACTTAAACTTCAACCTGCGGATACAAGACGGAGTTTTCTGTCGAGGCACATGTGCCCTAAAGGTTTCCCTGGAGCTGGACAGCGGGAGGAAACACGAAACTGACGGTTGTGCACAAACACATCCCCTTCACGCTCCCGGAGGCGGGGCGATCAGGCGGCTCGTGATCATTGAGCCCCAGTGGCGACTCGCTTCAAAGCATCGCAGAGCCGCGGCGTCCACGATCAGGGAGGATCCCGCATCGAGATACGCGAGATCTGACGGAATCAACCGTGCCTTCTTCAGGATGCAAGCCTCTCAGCAGCCAACGGCTCTGGCCACCACGCCGCCGCCATCAGGCTGCTAGCCCTGAATCCCAGAGCATTCGATTGGGTGCGCAGTCTAACACTGCGGTGTCAGCCTCAGCCCTCCCGGTCTTCTATTTAAATCTCCGTCCAACGTGATGAGCGTGAGTACGACGATACCGCACCAAGGGCGGCTCCACCGAACATTGGACATGGACAGCCCCGTGTCGACACAATCTTTCCCCGCCTTTCATGAGCGCGGTTCCATGGACATCCCCGATCGGAACGCCCATCACGAGTCGCTAGACTGTTGTGCGCCTTTTCAGAGAGATAGGCGCGGAATATTTCCATCTTGCAGCCTCGACGGAGGTAGGACATTCGGCTTCAGCATGTGCGACGGTGCCAGATGCATTTGTCCGACGTTGAGGGTGAGCAAACATGGTCATTGGGCGAGGGAGACGCAACAGCGGAACAATGTCTAAAGTCTCTCGGGGATCCGCATGGAAGGGAAGGTCGGGCCCTTCCGGGATTTTGGGATTGAATTGGCCGACCCAAGGGTGGTTGATCGCATGGCCGGCCACCCAGGCCCAGTATGCCGTCCCGAGATGCGATGACGAGCCGGACCGAATGCACCACGACTCAACCCTCGAGACAGCTGGCGTCCGTATAAGGTATCCCATGCTGGCTGGCATCAGGGAGGTTGGCCGGCGCCACAGGCCAACCAGGCCGCTGGATACAGCCAAGTGCTGTTCCTTGGATGTGGCTGGGATTGGGACGTGTTTCGGAACCCCTCATCACGACATCCAACAACTCATCATGCATACACGGCCCCCAATTGACATCAACTCTGCTCCGGCATTGACGGTCTTTGGCCGCTCTCAGCTCTAGAATCCATCGGGCAGCAGCGACCTGGGAATGCGAATTCAATCGTCAATCGCATACACAGGACGTGGTCGGCCACCTCGCAGCGACTGGGAGGCTTGCCCGTATCCAAGATGCATCCCTTCCAAGGCATTTTTAAGCGTCTGCTCTCATGGCATCCCTATCCCTGTCGGCGCATGCCCAAGCCTGCGCCGCTCCGTCATCAGCATCGCCCGGGCCTGGAACGGCACGAGGCGGCTGCGTATATAGACTCAACGGTATTCTTGCTCCATCTGTGCGTACATCACGAAACAGCTCATCTCAGGCCGAATGCCCTCGTTTTTCTTCTTCCTGGGGTGAGAAACCGCTCCAAGCGCAATAACGTTGCGTTTTCCCGCCAAGTGAATCAAGCGTGGTTGGTTGTGGTCTCACTGTCATTTCGCGAAGGCTGGGCCTGGTTCCTGGACGGGAAAGCGCTCCAGCCCTTGGGCCAATCGCGGGACTGAGACCAGGGGGTGGGTCACCCTCCGTGCCACCACAAACGGGGCGCGCCAACCTTGCGTTCCTGCCGAACCCCCCAGCCCAGCCAGGCTGTGAGCCGGGGCATTGAGGATTATATTGCGGAGTGGGAGCAGCGCAGACCAAAACCCTGGGCCCTGCCGCTGCGCTGCCCTCGCATTCCCCCATCACCACAGCAATCCTCCCCCAACAAGCCCGGCCTCCCACCCCGAACTGCGAACCGATCCTCCCTCAATCGCCCTCGACGAAGCCGCCTTGCACCGGCGCGCGTGACCACACAGCCACCGGAGAGCATCGCATCGACGACGGAGTAGAAGAGGTGGAATTCCAATTTGCGGCAGAGGCTCGGACCGCCATTGTCGGCTGCATCGAGGCCGGCGGCCTTTCTCCACCACCAACCACCGCACATCCCGGCCAACGCTGTGCGCACCCGATAGTCGCCTGGGACTCGCGACGGACGAAAAAAGCGAGGGGTCAATTGGATTTTGAACCTTTGCGCAAAAAGCGACTTCCACGCTTCGATTGACCTCGGACGAGCACAAACACACGCGGCTGCACCTCGGTCGAGTCGCTCGAACCGCTCGAACCGCTCGAACAGACCACCACCCTCAGCTAGACCACCCACCGGCCACCCGGGCTCCACCTTACACAATGGGTTCAACAAAGTTTGGAAACTTCGAAGTGAGCGACACGAGGTGCGGGGGTTTTGCACGTGTACGGGTGCTAATGAATGTCGGGGGATAGGACTTTTGTCGAGACACAACTCTCCCAATCTGCAATGTGAGTGCGACGCAAAAGAAAATTCGGTCCGTGCCGATTTGGTGCAAGTTTGCTCACCGAAACGTCTGCAGCTTCTATCACCCACCAACAACCAGTCGGGGCTATGGAACCAGGACGGGAACCAGGGATGCGAGCTGAAGGGCATCTCTCTGTCTGATGGTCGACATCTGGCCAATCTAGGTGTGTTGCTTCTTTGCGATGGCATCGCCCAGGTCATGCGACTGACATTTTCCCAGGGTCCATAATACTATGCGGGTTTGCCATTGTCATCTCCATTCTGCTGCTGTTGCGCTCAGAGAGGAAGCGGGCCGCCGTCGGGCGGAGGTCAGTGAGCCCGCATATGCAATGCATGGCTGCAGGCTGACCATCTTGGCAGGGAAATGCAAGCCTTCTTGCTGGGGTACCTGCTCATTTCGATATGCGAAATCTTCTCAGTAGGAGGCTTTCCCTTGAACGACAAAGTGCGGCTAGTAAGCAAACGTCCAATTCCTCGAGACAAGTTTTTGGGCTAATCAATCGGTCGGCACGACAGGCTTTCAGCGCCATCCACATCGGCGCCATTGCGGCCACCTCGTGGATCTTGTTCCTCAATGGCATCGTGGGCTACCAGTTGGTGGATGACGGCACCCCCCTTTCCATCGGCCTCCTCGCTGGCTCGGCACTTGCCTTCCTCATCGGCGTCGGCTACATCGCTCTCGACACCGGCTTCGCCTTCACCGGGTTCTGGGACTCGAGTAAGAACCAGCTCCCTAACAGGGACATTGCGCTCTACGTCCTGTACCTGCTCCTTCCGCTCCTGTGGATCGTGCTCTACTTGGCGCTAGAGACCGTCCTCGTCCTGAGGGTTCTTGGCGAGACGAGGCCGATGATCTTCCTCGCCGGCGCGGCCGTTTCCTTCGCGGCGGGGCAAGTCTTCAACTTTGTCGTCAGCCCGTATATCTGCAACGGCACCTCAGGCGCGATCGACGGCGCCCTCTTCCAGACCCTCTTCACCCTGGTCGCCGTGGTCTTGGTCTGGCTGTTCTGGTCGAGCATCACCGAGGACGACTGGCCGATGGATCAGAGCAACCCGTACCCCTAGACGTGGTACCCCTAGACGTGACAGCGGGCGAGCTAGCCGCGTCCTCTATGACGCACTGCAGTCGGAGGCCAGGAGCATCGGCGTTCAGCGGTTGGATTTTCATGACACTCTTTTTTGTTGATACCATTTTTTATCTCATCTGTGGCCGGGGAGGGAGGGAGCGGTTGCTTTTTGCTTGGCGGAACGTCGGCGTCCAGTGCGATCGAATGCGACAAGAATCGAAAACGAAGAGGCAACAAACACAACAACATCAACAGCAACAACAACAAGCGGAAATACCCAGAAGGAGGGTTACGGCTATAATACGCGGTGCGAGCGGGCACACTTGCATTCAGGGGCCCGACGAGCCGAGGGCTTGATGGGTCAGTGGGATTGAAACAAGGAAAATTAGGACGGGTTGAGCATGACGAGGGCGACGAAGGGAGATGAACGTAATGATTTGGGGGCGGATGACTCTGGGGAGGGGGTACCTCGGACGTCCTCGACGGCTGTGTTGGGTTGTGGTGGCATGTATCATGGGGCTAGAATATGGTTGGCGTCTGTATACCCTGCGAGATGATGGTGCCGTAGTCTAATGAGAAACAAGGTATTAGTCAAATGTCAAATGGTAACTTGTGGCATTTTTCGCTTTTTCGTGTTGATATCTCGCTCACTACGAGTATTATCCTACTTGTATATTCATCCAACCAACTCCCGTGACTTGCACACCCCACAACTCCTTGAGCAATCTTCACCCCTTCCCACCATCATGCTCTCTCTCTATCACCCTTTTACCCCCTCTGCCCGAACCCCAACTTCCGCAAATGCACCCGCGGCACAACCCCAGCAACAATCAACCCTTCCGCCAGTAGCACCCCCCACAACCGTATCTTGAGCTCCCCGTGCACATAGTCCGTCTCCACCGCCGCGGCCACCGTCGCGAGCAGCAGCCCCAGCGCGCCGTACCCGGCCCACCTGTGGTACTTCCACAGCTGCTTGGCGGCGTCCTCGCCGCCCCAGATGCGGGGCACCGCCCAGATGGTGAAGCCGAACAGGTATTGGAGGAGGAGCAGGAGCAGAGTGAGGGTGCCGAGATAGGCGTGTACGGAGTGGAAGTGCGGGAGGTGGTTGGCGTGCTTGTTGACTTGGATGATGGCCGTGCCGGCGGCGAAGAGGGTGATGGAGGAGAGGTGGAGGGCGGCGTGGGCGCGTTGGCCGTGGTGTTTGGCGAGGGGGGTTGTTGTCGGCTCTGCGGTACACATGGAGAGGTTAATGGTTGTTTTATTTTGTTTTGTTTTGTTTCGGTGGAGAGATGTTCGTACGGAGGATGAGAATGGCTTGCAAGACGGCAAAGACCCCGAGGGATTGGAGGAGGGGGTGTGGCGAGAGGAGGGGCCGGAGCGGGTGGGTGAAGACGGCTGCCCAGGTTATGGCTAGGAGAAGGACGGCGCCGACTTGGGCGAGCCAGCCGGTTCCTGGGAAGGTCTTGGTCAGTCAAGGGCTATGGAATCGGGCGTGAGGGCGTGAACGCACCCAGGACGAGGTTCTTGATCAGCGGCGCGTCAGGTTTCTGGGTTGCGTCGCCGGGCCCGCCGAGCAGCGGCTCGCTCTCGGTGGGCGCGGGAGCATCGCCGTTGGTGGGCGGCGGCGATTCTGCAGAAGACATTTGGTTTTGTTCTACGCGCGTCTGGAGAAGATACAAGTTCCGAGTCGTCGAATTGAATGGCTCGACGCCGACGGAGGCAGAAATGGATGTTTAAAGCATGGACGTGGATGATGGCGTGTGTTGCGGGGAAGCTGGTGTTATGCCTGTGCCTCCGTGCTCAGGTCTGTATTACATCGGACCTGACTTAAGGTATCCTGTCCAGAATCCTGGTTGGGGTTTCAACCGCCGCAGACAACGTGCAGATTCAGCGCAGCTCTGGAGTGCAACAGTCCAATACTGATGCGGATGAACGAAGAGGGTATTGACTCTCTTTGTTGTTTCTACTGGTCATTATCGCTGGCTGAGGAGATTCCGACATGAGGATTCCGGATTCCGCATCTTTCTCGAATGGCGCAGCTTGGCCCAGCGATGACGGCACGCGAGCCCAGTGCCCCGGCCAATGGCACGGCTGCGATTTCAGTACCCGACGCCGCGGGGCCTTCCGGGGCAGCAGGGCTAACGCTCCTCTGCTGCCAATACCCCGAGGCCCCGATTCCAGGCCGGCCAGCCCCGCTTCCGCCCTGCACCCGAGCCCACCGCCGAAACAGGAAAGCCACGGTGTGGCAACTCGACGCTTTACGTATCAGCACGTTTCATGACTGGTGCTGCCGGCGACGATGGATCCATCAGCGGGCTCCGCTTTGAAGGAGGTGGCCGTCGCGGAGCCGGCCGACGACGGCCGAATTGTGGGCGGCGGCAGGAGGCGGAAGGCGGAACAGGTGGAAACAGTGGAACAGGCCAGTCACCCAGTCCAGGTTCTGGGTTGCTTCCAGGGTCACCCGACAGAGATAAGATGCCATGTTGCCTGCCCGTCTTATCTCGGCTGCCGTCGATGTGCTTCCCGTGTCTGGATTTGAGATCCGAGGTCGGTACTTTTTTGGACCATTTTTAATCTGCTGTCTCGAGGTTTCTTGACCTTCCCTCGCACCCTCTTTTGCAATAATCGGCCGTCATGGATGAGACTCAGTACAAGCTTGAGGCGGTCAAAGCCACCCGGGTCCCGGCCGAGGACATTGACACGACCTTCCGCTCCAGCTGTATTGGTGAGTCAACCACGTTCTCTCTTTGTTCCCTCCCGCCTCACCGACACTGACTCGACAACCCCGACTAGATCTCGTCTCAGCGGCTCTCGATGGCAAAGTCCTGGGCTTCTCGGACCAATGGTTCGCCGACGCCTCCAACCTGATCAACCCTGCCGCTCCTATCCGGCAGCCGGGAAAGATGGTCTACTCGGGCGCCTGGTACGACGGCTGGGAGACGCGGAGGCACAACGCCGAGCCGTTTGACTGGGTCGTGATCCGCCTGGGCGTCGCCTCGGGCACCATCGAGGGCATCGAGATAGACACGGCCTTCTTCAACGGCAACCACGCCCCCGCCATCTCTGTCGAGGGCTGCTTCAGCCAGGACGACGACGAGGTTCTTTCCTGGAAGGGTGGCCGTGGCTCCTGGGTGACAATCCTGGGAGCTCAGGAGTGCGGCCCAAGCCAGAGATTCGGGTGGAAGCTCGACGCCCCGACTGCGAAGCAGTACACGCACGTCCGGCTCAACATGTACCCGGACGGCGGCATCGCCCGGTTTCGGCTCTTTGGGCACGCCGTACCCGTCTTTCCCGCGGACAAGGACACCATTTTCGACCTCGCCGCCGCGCAGAACGGCGGTGTCGCCGTGTCATGCAGCGACCAGCACTTCGGGACCAAGGACAACTTGATCCTGCCCGGCCGCGGCAAGGACATGGGCGACGGGTGGGAGACGGCGCGATCTCGTGCCAAGGGCCACATTGACTGGACCATCATCCGGTTAGGGGCTCCCGGATATATCCAAAACTTCATCGTCGACACGGCACACTTCCGCGGAAACTATCCGCAACAGATAAGGCTAGAGGCGATCGACTGGAAGGGCGACTCGGAGCCAGCAGCGGATGCCAAGGGGTGGGCGACAATGGCCGAGCCCCTCAAGGGCCAGCCCGATGTGGAACATCCGGCCGAGAGCTTGGTGAAGGACAGGGCCTTTACTCACGTAAAGCTCATCATGGTGCCGGATGGAGGTGTCAAGAGGGTGCGCGTGTTTGCAAAGCGGGCTGTCTGACATGGCTGCCGATGGTCGAAACATGGCCGAGAGCGGCGGGGGCTAAAACAAAAACAAAACAAAATTAGACTGGTACAAACAAAAACAGCCGAATAATTTGGAATCCAACAGGTTCATGTCAAAAAAAAAAAAAAAGAATAAACAGATCGAAATTTCCAACTTCTCTTGACCCCATGGAGGTGTGTGTGTTGGCCCCTCCCCAACCATGACTGGGTTGAATGAGGAAATACATAAATAAATAATCCACAAAGACCGCGAAAGGAGAGAAAGTCAACATACAGGACCGAGACGACCCTGTGATGATGGGTCAGTGAAGAAGCTGTCAAGGGTTACCTGTCGAGCCTGTTCACTCCATGTGCTTTCAGTGCGAGAATGACCTCACTTCTCAGCCAAAGACTGGACCCTCAACCCCTGAATTGTCGTCACTGTTCAATTGGCCACTGTGTACTAGACGCACGGGCCATCAAGGTGGGGTGCTCCCGCCCTCGGCCATGCGACCAGGCCGACTTTGGGCACGCCTAATGAACGTCCCAGGTTGTTAGCGTTGGGATTATTGGTTTTGGAGGGGAATCGACCAAGACAGAACACAGCTTCACTCCATTCAACCCCCCTACGACTCTCGAATTCCGACGCCCCTGAGCTGTCCTGCTGTCAGTGCACCCTCTCGAATCGGGATCCAGCCGGTTTTTGATTCCGGCCCGCATGCGCGACGCCTTTTCCGGGACTGCCCGCCCATGAACCCCGCGAACCCATGAGCCGCCGCCGAATGCCACACAACGTCACCCTGGGCCATGGATCTCGGGGACTCTGATGGCGGCTTTGATGCCGGCCTCGGGGGGCTTCCACCGAAGAAGAGGGACCTGCCCGCCGACCTCCCTCGCTCGCTTGACGACCGGCGACATGTGCCGACCGAGCTGGTGCGCGAGACCGAGTTGTACGATGGATGGCAGGGTGAGTGCCTCGTCCCGCATTCCTTCGGTTTTTTTGGCGTGGCATGGCCCTTGCTAACCTGCCTTGGCTCGTCCCAGGGCAATCACAGTTCTTGACGTCGCCCATGCTCGCAAAGCCCTTGACCTTTGGCGACCTGGCCCTCGACGACAACTATGGCGACGACCTAACCAAGGGCGGGCCCGACAGCGAGACGCGCCTGATGGAGATGCTTGCCGCTCAAGCCGCACACGCCGCGGGCGCCGCCTTCGAGGATGAGGATGCTATAGCCGCCGACGAAAAGCGGTCCGAGGACGAGAAGAGGGACATACTACAAAAGACATTCATCATGGCTGCGAGCAATGGCAATGTCGAGTCGGTCACCAAGATCCTGAACGGCAAGGCGAGGCCATACATCGACATCAACGCGCCCGATGACGAGGGCACACCCGCCCTGATCTATGCAAGCTGTTTTGTGAGTCGAGTGCTCGCAAGGTCCGCCACCGTCCGCTAATCCCGATATCAGGGCCACGAGCCGGTCGTCCAAGCCCTCCTTGCCGCCAGTGCCGACGTCAACAAGCAAGACCGCAACCAATGGAGCGCGCTCATGTGGGCCATGACGAACCGGCACAAGGGAATCGCGAAGTTGCTGCTGGACAATGGCGCCTCCACCGAAGCCAAGACGACGTCCGGGAGGACGGCATTCGATTTTGTCGCCCCTGACAGCGACATGTCTTTCTACCTCAGCGGATACGGCATCGGAACTGCCGGGGCAAACGACGATTTTTACAATCCGGGGTTGAGCCAGGACAAGTTTGAAGAGGAGCTGGCCGAGAATGAGATGCGGCGGCGCATGATGATGGAGAGCGCCCGCGACCTGGAAGTAGACCTGGGAAACGTGGGCATGGATGATCAGCCCGAGGTTTGCCCCCTCCTTCCCGAGACGCCCTTCTCTCACCACATGCTGACGAACTTGCCAGTCCCTAGAGGATCTCGAGGAAGATCAGCAGGAGTTTGACTGGTCACGGTGTCTCCACGACCAGATGTTTGTGTTTCAAGAGAACGAACTGGAGCGCATTCTCGATATTGTCATCACCAACATGACCCCTCAGCGGTCGCCATCTCAAAAACCCGTGCCGGCAAACATGATCTTCCTCGGCGCCCGATACGCCCACTACCATTCCAGCCCCGAGCTGCTCGCCAAGCTGCTCATCACCGCCATGGGCAAGATCAACGCCGTGGTGGAGAAGTACCAGTGGGACATGACCATCCTGGCGTTCTGGATGTCAAACGCAACGCTTTTACTACACTATCTCAAGAAAGACGCGGGGCTCGTCGAGGCCACGACCGAGTTTCAGGCGCAGCTCGCCGAGCTGATCAACGAAATATTTATATTAATAGTCAGGGACGCCGAGCGGCGCCTCGACAAGGTGCTAGACGTGGCCATGCTAGACCACGAAACGATCCCCGGATTCGAAGACATCACGTTCCAAAACGAGTGGAAAATCTTCAAGCGGAAAAAGGAGGTCAAGGAGGAGCCGCTCGAGAAACGGCTGCGGCCCCCGTCTCCCAAGCAGAGAGCGAAGCCCTCGCCGCGCAACGTCACGTCGCTCCTCTCGTCGACGCTCTTCGTCCTCGACCTCTACGACGTCCACTCCGTCATCACGGCGCAAATCACGTCGCAGCTCGTCTACTGGCTCGGCGCCGAACTCTTCAACCGCATCATGTCGAACCGCAAGTACCTCGCCCGCACCAAGGCCATGCAAATCCGCATGAACATCTCGACGCTCGAGGACTGGGCGCGCCAAAACAACCGCCAACCCGAACACTACGAAAACGGCGAGATGAAGTCGACGGGCGAAACCACGGCCGAAGCGGCCCGCCGCCACCTCGCACCCGTCATCCAGCTTCTCCAGTGGCTGCAGTGCTTTTCCTCCCTCGGCGCCGACGACCTCGAGGCCCTCGTCGGCACCCTCCAACAGCTCAAATCCCTCAGCCCGCAGCAACTCATCCACGCCGCGACCCACTACCGCCCCGAGGTCGGCGAGAAGGGCCTCCCGAAGAGCGCCACAAAATACCTCGTCGCCATCCAGCGCGAGGCCGCCTTGCGCAGGGAACGAACCCGCGCGGCCGCCGTAGCCGCAGCAGCAGCAGCCACCTCCTCACCACCCGCCACACCAGGAAAACAACCACAGCCGACTAACGGCCGCTCAACAACCTCCCCATCCACTCCAAAACTCCCCGACAACGACGGCGCGGGCAGCGCAGAAGACGACGACGAGGCGCCGCCGAACCTGCTGCTGGACCCGGCGTTGATGCTGCCCTTTACGTTGCCGAGCGTCACCGACATGCTGGTCAGCTACGGGGCCGGGTTCGGCGGGGTCAACCGTGAGCGCGAGCGCAAGTACATCCCTACCGTGCCAGCCGAGTTCTTGGAGCGGATTGAGGCCGGTGGGAGGACTGGGAGTGGTGGTGGCGCTGCGGGGGCGGGGAGGGTGTATGGCGAGGATTGGGAGGATGAGGAGTGAGGTGTGCGCAACACATCGTGAGGTTGTGGAGAGTGGAGAGTGGAGGGGCGGTTGAGTTGGCGGAGATGGGGGGGGGGCGTGGGAAGGTGCGCTGGGATGGCCAACGCACACAGCACACAGTCACAGTTCAGCTGGAAGGGGTGGCAGACGACGGACGGGCCTTTGCATCCCAGACAGACCGCCGGAGGGGGACCGAATGAACATACGGGCAGACAGAAGGACGGGTCGGCGGATGGATGGTGATTTGACCGGCCGGTGTCGGAGTTGAGAGTCGTTGGCCGGTCAGCTCAGGATTCATCGCCATGTCAATGATGATCATGAATGATGACGATCATCAGAGTCAGGATAGAAATGTTGCTTTTTTTGGTGCTGTGGCTGCTGTCAGTGCCCTCGCTCCCTTGACTCTCTCCCTGCCAACTCCAATTCTTTCTCTATCTGTGTGGTGGTACCGGGCCGGCCCGGAAGGAATGGATGGTGTCCCCTCCTTTGCTGTGCTGTGCTGTACCTGCATCTCGCCCCCTGCTTGCCCGCCCTTCCCGGGATGGGATGGATGGAATCTTTTTCTAGAGCGTCGGCAGCTCCATCCGCCTGTCTGGCTGTGCTCCACTGCCGTGGTGGTTTGGGTATGTGCCGGACGGTGGTTGGTTGGGTCCCTGGCAGAATTTGGGGGTGTGGTTGCGGTGTGGCGTGGTCACTCTCGTCACTGTCACTTGTGGTGCGTGGTGGGTGGGCTCCCGCCCGTCCCGGAGCGGTGGCTTCATGCATCCTGCAAGGGACGGAATGTCGTGAGGGTCTGTGGTTGGTTGGCGGGCACGGGGAGGAGGTGCGTTTTTTTGTGCTACGACAGACTGGATTCAGTGCGACCGTGGGGTTTGTTCGTCACAGGGCTGGCTCGGCCGGGGCGGTGGTGGCTTGTGGGACGTGGTGGATGGGTTGTGGTGGTGCTACTTTTTTCATCTTTTTTTGGGCATCCCCATGGGGTTGTGTATGGCTGGTTGGCTTGGGGGTGACGAGGGATTTCACGGGGTCAAGGGGCTGTGAATGGAGAGATATTTGGGTCTGGGGGTTGAGGTGTTTTTGAGCGGTGAATGGGTTCGAGGGCGAGTTGATGGATGTGAGTGATGTGCCAGCTGGCGATCGTGGGTTGGACAGAAAAAGCTTCGGGCAAGCCGTTTGCTCGGTAGGGACGGGCAGCCAATCAGGAATGTTTGCACCCACGCCGTTTGGAATTGGTCGTGTGTGAGTTGGCGATGTGAGACATGCAGACTGACTTGCAGCCCGTCATCGCTGTCTTGTTGGTTTGCTGGTGGTCTGTTGGCCCTCGACGCCCAATTCAAGGGGGACGCTAATTAGCAAGCACTGGCGGTGACACAGCGGTTGGTTGATTGTGATTGCCCAATTCTTTAGGCGCACGACCTGAGTTTCGATGATATTTTCCTTCTTTTTGTCGGCGGCGAGGCGAACTGAGGCCGATGGTCCGCCCTTCTGTTCTCGAGATGGCCTCTGGCTGCAAAACCACAAAGGCATTGGTGATGCCGAGATGCCCGAAGAGGCAGCACGGAAGGGAGGCAAGACACCATCCATCCACCAGACCATGGCCGTCCCATGGCTGTCCCATGGCTGTCCCACGGCCCTCTGTGCGTGCCGTGCCTGAAAATGGCCGAGATGGGGGGGACGGATGAGTTGGCTAAATTGCTGCCACGTCAAAGGCCAAACGGTCCAACCAGGCCAGCCAGTCCAATGACTCGAATGACTCCAGTCCAATCAAGTCGGACCCTGGTTTTCCGTTGGCAAACACCAGTCATGCGCACGATCATTTTTTTCATTTCCCTGTGCGGCATATTTTGTAGTGCTGGCCGAGTGTTGTCTCTCGCGATGCCTGACCTCTGGCGAGTGGAGGGAATGAAGAGGCAGGTCGCAGCGTCAGTGATGCACCATGATTCAAGAAGAGCTCGAGCTTGGCTGGCTCCACAATTGACAGCCAGAACAGGGATGCAAGCGAACGGTCAAGGCAGGGCGGGGCATCTGCGGGGTCTTGGCTCAGATCTTGGTCGGGCCACGACGACGATCTTGCTCCGTGCGCATGTCGTGGCCGTGTTGTCGAGAATAGAGAGGGTTGAGAAGAGTTGGAAGAAAATAAAGAAAATTGAATACAGAGGAGTTGCTTTTTTCAAGAGGGAATCCGAGATTTCAAGGTGAACAAGCAATAATTCAGGGCTGCCTGTGTTGCTGTGTTGCTGTGTGCGGTCCACAGAGCGGGCAATTTGTGTAAGTGTTAGCAGCAAAGGGCACCCTTGTGTAAGTGCCAGAGAGACAGACATGATGCACGTCACTCTGGCCGACTCACAAACGCCTTGTTAACCTCCCTGAAAAAGAAACTGGGATTACAGCCTGGATCCTCCGTCTAGTCTTTTTCGAAGCCCATCTTACACCCTCAAGCCTCGTCCCTAGACTGAGCCGAGACCTCTGCGTGACAAGCCTCGATAATACCAAGTCAGCCCTGTGTGTAATCCAAATGTCTTGCAGTGGGAGGCAGAAAGCAAAGCGGTTCTGTCCCGTCTCCCGGCAGATTAGGAGCTTGACCCTGTCCCAGGACGTGAAGACGTGAAGTATGGTCATTCGACGGCAGTGCTGGTGCCCGGCCCTGGCCCCCGTGCCTTTCTTTTCTTCACAACCCGGTGCAACATGCAATCCGACGGTGTGAGTGGTGCTTGTTTCTGCCGCAAACCCACGGTCCCCACTCGAGCAAACGCCCAGGGGCAGGTGGCAGCCTGTGGGTGGCCCGCCGTGACCACGTCCCTTGCGCTCATCGCATCATGGGGAGATCAAGCCAAAACAAGAAAAACCCGCGGAGTCGGGCCGGGCCCAAGAAAGCCACTCCCGCCCGAGAGACCATTGGGCTCGCGCCACAGCGTCCAATTGCGAGCGCACACCTGGGAAAATGGAAGCTGGAAGCTGGAAGCTATGTGGCTAGGAGAGAAGCATACCGTACCGTGGGAGCAGAGGCGGCAATAATTAAGAACCGCACCCTCCCGCCGCCGCCCGTCCCCTCCTCTTCGAGATCCATCCCCAACGGCCCATATCTCTACCTATTTCTGGCACGCCACACCTCGTGTGAATCCCACAAAAGGCCTGTGGGCTCAACACATTCACTCTTTTTCTTGAGAACCAACCGACCGGCCGACACTCGCTTGCTCGCCCTGGAATTCTCGGCATCGCTGAAACAAGCCGTGGCCCTCGTTCTTGAGTTGGGACGAAACCCGGAGTGCATAACCGGGACACTGAGACCCGGCGACACGAGCCGGCGCGTTTGGACCGTCTGTTGGAGGGTGTTGGACTTTGCTGGACTCACTGTCCGTCGGTCCCAACTAATAAACCCGGCTGGTCCCCCTTCTCTTCTCGCTGTCTTGAGAGACAACAGCAGCGGTCTGTTCATCTCGACACCGGATCAGTCTCAGCCTCTTTGTTTCTTGGTTCGCGGACAGCAACCCACTGCAAGCAAACTTGTTCTTTGGGAGCACCAAGGGTCCTTTTGACAGCCGCCGAGTCTGCACTGTCCGCGCTGCAAGGGACGCGGCAAAGAGCTGCAACGTCAGCACAAAGTACCTACATACCAACCTGCCGCAATGGGACTCCAGAAATTTGGCAGTGTGCGCAGCCTGGAGAGGCCAGCGGGAACCACACGTCTCACCCCTTTCCGTGACGACAACAGCCTGGTTGCACTGCGATACGAGCAGACCAAGCAGGCAGAACCACCGATCCCCCTTCCCCCGCCACGGAACCCTCGCCGCATCACCCGGACCCCGTCGACACTCACGTCCTCGACCGCCCGCACCAGCTGCACGGCCTGCACTGCTTCCACCACCCGCAGCGCCCGCAGCACCTCGACCGCCTCCACCACCTCGCGGCCCAGCCCGAGGTCGTCTCCCATCGTCATCCCGCCGCCAGCCTCGGCGCCCCCCCAGGAGCAGCACCCGCTCTTTCGCAAGCCGAGCGTGACGCCACGGCCGCAGGGGTCCGAGAGGAAGCGAGATTCGGGGGCCCCAACCTCGTCCACGGTCACGCTGCGCGAAGAACACGCCGAGGACCCCGTCAATACGAAGTCGATATCGCTGTCGGATGACATTGCCGACACGCCATCGCTGTATTCCGCCGACAAGATCAGCCTCGACGTCGGCCGGGTGGCACTATCGACGTCGTCGCCACCCCCACTGAGCGTGTCAATCCCGCCGCCGGACGAGGTCGTCGTCGCCGTCAGGAAGTCGTCGTCGTCAAGCGCAGCCAGCTCGCCGACGCAGTGGCCCACGCAGCCGCTGTCGCCCGCATCGCCCACGTCGCCGGCACTGCCCAAGTCGCCCACATCGCCGTCGACGCCGCCCTCGCCGACGCGTCGCACCTCGCTGGTCAGGAAGCTGAGCAAGACGTTTGGCATCAACATCGGCGGTGACGGAAACAAACTGCGCAAGAAGATGCTTGGCACCGACAAGGCCGACAAGGCCGACAGGGCCGACAGGGCCGACAGGGCTGCACCACCCCAGGCAGCGCCACCCCAGGCAGCCCCGCCCGAGCCGCGGGGCTCGCCCAAGCCCCCAAAGTCGCCTAAATCCCCGAAGCCGCCCAAATCGCCCAAATCGCCCCGGCTGTCGCCCCTGCTGTCGCCCTGGTCCTCGCCCAAGCTCCCCCCACACGAGACAGGGTTGAGGTTGGTGCCTCGGACCGTTGACCGCGCTAACGCTGTCGATAACGCTAACGTTAAACACGACAGGGACAGCCCCTTTGCGCCGATCACGACCCAAATCCCGGAGGTCAATAATCTCTGGGACGACCTGGGCGCCATCTCCTTTTCTAAAAGGGGCAGCATCATGTTTGGCGGCAAGACGGACCTTCTCGGGTCGCTGCTCATGTCTGACAACGACTACAACGACCACGACGGATCATCACCACTGCCACATCCTGCAACCAAGACTGCATCATCATCATCGCCGTCGTCATCGCCAACCCCTCGCGAGACCGCCGCCATGGCAGAGAACCCCCGTGCCCGTGCCCGGGCCGCGCCCCAACCCGATGCACCGTCTGTCCCCAGCATTCGCGTCTCGTCGATGGATGTAGAGAGGGAATCACAAAAGGTGAGATCGCTCTATGAATCCGCCGACGGCTTGAACTGGGAAGATGGCGGGTGCGTCGCCTTTGCGGAACGCCTCGAGCCCACGGCCGAGGTCCCGTCCGAAGAGGAAGAGAACGCCGCGTACGGTTTTCCTTGAGGCTCCCCAGCCTGCGTTTTACCATGCCCGGATCGATGCTGACCTCGTCTCCTCGACTCTCGCAGATCGTCTCGTCCATCCGATCCTCCCTCAGCATCCGCTCTCGGTCTTCCCCAAAGCGACCAGCTCCAGCCCAACCCAACGCCCGCCCTCATTACCCCGCGTTCGTCCAATTCCTTGTCGCCGCTGCGAGATAGCCAAGTCCGCCGCGCTGTCGGCGTCGAGGACTGGGACGATCTCGAAGGCGCCGACATCGACCGCTACGGGTTCATCACCCCGAAGCGGCCGGCATCAAGGGCGGGGACGGCGGGGACGGCCGAGCTGAGGTCGTCCCAATACTCGGAGAGGAGGAGAAACGTATTAATCAAGCGCCCGTCCACCTCGTACTCGTCGTCGCTTCCGGGCGGCTTCATGCGTCCTCCCAGCCGCAAAGTCTCGGCCCGGTCGCTCAACACATTCACCTCGGAGCTGTCGACCGTGTCCCGGCGATCCACCCGGTCGTCGATCCGCTCGGTTGCCAACCACCTCCCGCACAACCGCGATCGCCGTTGGACAGACGAGGCTGGCGAGATGCTGTCCCTGCAGGCCGGCCTCACCGGCATCACCGACGACGAAAAGATGGGCAAGGTCCACGAGGCGCAGAAACGAAAAGAGGCGGAACGCACCGAAAAGTGGCGCAAGATGGCCACCGCCATCAAAACCCCCAACGCCACTACCACAACAACAACGACAACTACCACCACCACCACCACCACCCAACAAAACCAACATCACCCCGAGCCCCAAGGCCAAGGCATCTCCTACACCTTCGACACCACCTCCCCCAAGCTCATCTCGCGCACCTGGAAGGGCATCCCCGACTGCTGGCGCTCGGCCGCTTGGCACGCCTTTCTCGCTGCCTCGGCCGCCCGCCACCCGCAGCACGACGCGCGCGAAACCGACGCCTACCTGGCTGCCGAGTTCCGCCGCCTGCAGGCCGTCGCGTCGCCGGACGACGTGCAGATCGACCTGGATGTGCCGCGCACCGTCAACGGGCACATCATGTTCCGCCGCCGATACCGTGGCGGGCAGCGGCTGCTGTTCCGCGTGCTGCACGCCGCGGCGCTGTACTTTCCTGTTGTGGGCTATGTGCAGGGCATGGCGTCGCTGGTGGCGACGCTGCTGTGTTATTTTGACGAGGAGAGGGCGTTTGTCATGGTAGTGAGGATGTGGAGGTATCGGGGGCTCGAGGGGTTGTATCAGCCCGGGTTTGCGGGGCTGATGGGCGCGCTGGAAGAGTTTGAGGGGAAGTGGCTGGCTGGCGCGGGGAGGGATGTCAAGGCGAAGCTGGTATGTTTCTTCTTCACTCGTTGATTTATCTTGAGCGTTGGGGCTGACTGATGGATAGAATGACCTCGCCATTGACGCCACCGCCTACGGCACGCGCTGGTACCTGACCCTCTTCAACCTGTCCATCCCCTTTCCGGCCCAGCTGCGCGTGTGGGACGTGTTTATGCTACTCGGTGACTGCCCTCCCGAGCCAGTCTCACCCTCCCCTCTACCCTCGATAACCACAGCGAACGCAACAACAACTACTACTACCGACCACACCAACAACACCGAAAGCACACAACAACAGCCACAGCAGGCAGAATACAAGGCAACGCCACCGCCCAAGGGACTAGACGTCCTCCACGCCACGTCGGCCGCCCTGATCCACGCCCTGCGGGACGTGCTGATCGACTCGGACTTCGAGAACGCCATGAAGGCGCTGACGGCCTGGATCCCCGTGCGCGACGAGGACCTGCTGATGAAGGTGGCCAACGCCGAGTGGAGGCGGCATCGGGCTAGGGGGGCTAAGCTGTGGGAGCGGGAGGGTGGGAAGAAGGATTTAAAAGAAAAAGATGATAAAAAAGAGGCGAAGAAAGAAGCGAAAGAAAAGGAAAAAGAAAAAAAGGAGAGGAAGGAAAAGGAAAAGCAGGAAGGAGGCAGGGACGGCAAGGGAAAAGACAAGTCCAAGCAGGGCCTCGGGTTAGGATCCCTTGATTGGCTTGGTGGGCGACGGGCGGGCGAGGGACGGTGACGGGCTTTCCGAACGGCGACACTCATTTATAATCTCTTCCCTTTGTCTTTTTTTACCCCCGTTGTTGGAGGTGAGAGGCTTGAGGTCCGCTCCCTCTCCCTCCTGGCGGGCTGTTTCGTCTGGCAGAGAGTTTGATACCCCTTTTTTTCGAGCTGGTTTTGTGTTGTCTTATTTTAGACTGTTTTGTTACTTTTCTTTTCTTTTTCGTTGCCTTTGGCACAGATGATTATGCCCCTGACACGGGTGACACACGGGTGACATTCCCGGTTTCTTTTGTGTTTTGGTTTTAGACAGTTAACTCTTGATCAATTACCTACCCTTGGGTGGGATATATGAGAACCAACCTGTCAGTGAAGGTTGCGATGGCGATGTGGAGGGGAGTCGGCTGTGAGACAGTGTTGCCTTGCTCTGTGGGAAACTTGCGCCTGCAACCAGCCTTTTGATTTCCCTTTGGGCGATGTCACGTCTTGTTGGGTCCATGTTCAAGCCTTTTTATATCACGAGAAACTGGCAGCTAGTGGACGCGGCATATCTCCCTGGCTGGATTTTGACGTGGGATTCTAAAAGCAGCAGCACGACTGAGCTCTTAGCCACCCCCTCTCTCTGTTCCTTATCTCCCTCCACCCGCGTCCCTCATTAACTGTGTTCTCTGTCTCTCAACTCTGTCTGCGCCGCAACCGCAAGGGCAGCAGTCAGTCAGCTGGCCGGCCCTATTCTCACACAATACAGGTATGGGCATCATATCATCACTTTGACGATTCTGCTCTTCTTCTTCCTCGCGGTATGGGGAAGATGCAGTTGCCGTTGGCGAGAGAGCACCTTCACCCAGCTCGTCAAGCCGGTCCAAAAAGATACATCATCCTTCCGGCTCCTGACTACCACAGGCATTTTCTGTTGCCACCATGCTGTCTGATTGACAAGCCTTCACTGGGCCTGGGCCGGTGGGAGATGCTTTATTCTGTACTATGCTAATCATTGCAGACAACATCACAAGATGGCGGTCCCCAAGCCTGGCAGACAGGTTGGCAACACTGTGTCAAAGCAGCTCGCCTTGCTCCAACACCCAGGAGCGAGCCAGTCCGCTTTCTCTAACTAGCCAACTTGTGGTACCCAAAAACAGATCCTCGTCTTGTCTGGGGAGCTCATGCATGTTGCTGCCCTGGCAACTTGCCTCGTGTTTCGTGGATGAGAGTAATATCTGCGAACTGGCCTCGAGTCTATCCGACGTGGAGAGCATCACTGCGGCTCTCTATCATCGACGACAATCGGATTTCCAGCGTTCCAAGGCTCCCGGTGTGGCATATTCTCCGTCAAGCTACTCAAGGCTCTGTGGCGGAGTGTATCTCCCTGCTTCCAAGCAGTAACGGCCGTGAATATCACGCTTTACCACCCTGAGTTGGTCGGTTCTGTTGGCCGCCACCGCAGGCGACGGTGCGCTAGGTGAGCATACCCCCTTTCCACTTCACCGAGCAGTTAGTCTGCGATCACATTGAGCGGGTGGCAAAGGGAAGTCGGTCAGCCGGTTTGCGGTCGGTGAGGCCACCATCACGACCACTCGGCATGTATGTCAAGACGGCTGCTAGTGCTGGCAAAGCTGTAACATGGCAGTGATCCGATCACCCACCCCAGTCAATCTAGCATCCTATGCCCGGGACCGAACGACTACAAGGGAACGCAGGCCCAAGTAACTGACAACACTCATCAAGTCTTGCTCGAGACCATCCTCAACTCCCAAAACATCAAAGTCTCACCAACACAATTGTTTACACCCTCCCCCCTTATCCGTCTCTAGGGGCAATGTAATCCAAGCCACCACCCACTTATGGCCCAGCAGCATCATCAACCCCATCAATCAATCCGGGACAAACGCCCCAACCCAAACACCTCGCACATGATCATACTGCAGGTCCCGTGCAACCCCTAACCACTAAACCATTCATAAAACCCACACACCAACCCTCCCATCTCCATCCACCACTCTATCAGCAGCAACCGCCGGACTCGTCCCAAGCAGACTAGCCTAGCACACCCTACCCACCCCACCACACACCCACGCATTCCAAACGCAGCAACCGCGGCGCAGACATCCCCTTTCAGTCAAGCCTTTCTCTCCCAAAGTGAACACTCGAAACGGGCAAGCAGGCAAGATAGAGGTGCAGTCCCAGATTTAGGCGCGGGTGGGTGCGGGGAGGTGGGGTGGGGGGGCCCGGACGACGACGACAGCGCGGCCGGGGGGCACACGCACCAAGGAAGTGCGAAGATCCGGATGCCGTCGCAGCGGTGCGGTGGTGGTGTGGTGGTGTGGTGTGGGGAGATGGGATGTCCGCCACAGCGCAGCACGGTATACTTGGTAACACACAGGCAGGGACGGGGCACGAGGTCCGGTTGGGAGGGATACGGAGGGCGGGAGCAGTGTGTGGGGAGGGAGATAGCTAGGCACACGCGCGCGAGCCCAAGGGGCGCAGCGTGGTCGTTTTCTCCGTCTGTACGACCTCCGGAGGCCACCGGCCACCAGGCTGCAGATAAACAACCACCCACCCTCTGGACGCGTGTAAGACGAGGCGGCCTATCGGCCTCCGGCATGTGCCATCTGTTTCATGCTCGCCCGCAGGTACTATAATCTGCCCCCATCTCACATGGCGATCCCACACAACTCCAGATACGCGAGCGGGCGAGATGCAAACAAACACACCACACTCGCGCCAGGCGGTCAAAGCACTCGCCCTTGCCGCCGGCCGCCGCCGTCAGACTTCCGCCGCGGGCGTGCTGCGTTGCTGTCGGTAGCTCCCGGCCCCGTACGGAACGAGCGGACAGAAATGGAACGGATAGCAAGCTATCCGGTGACGGATACACGCAGCAAAAAGGTAGGAATTTAGAACCGGCGGCAATTAGGATCGGCAAAACGAAAGGCGAGGGGAGTTAAAAATAGCCGCGAGTTTTGCGCGCCCAAGCGCTCGCCGACCAATCCCAGGAGGCCCTCGCGCGGGACTGGCGTCTATGGGCATCCTTTCAGCCGCCGTCGGGACAAGGCCGGTGAGCTTGGTTGGGAGGAGAGCTGAAGGGGCCTGTGCGCTTGCGTCAGTGGCATGCATCAGATGAAGAGAAGAGGGACAAAAAGCAAGACGAGAGAAGTCGAGAAAAAGAAAGACCGGGGCCGAAAGGGGGAAAAAGACCGGAAGACACTGCCGCGCCGCCGTGTCCCGTGTCCCGTCCCCAGGTCTCGTCTCATGAGTGGACGGACCACCAGCCAACACCGAGCCGCGGTATAGTGCTGCGCGTCATCCTGCACGAGTGCCCGGCCAAGCCTAATGAGGGAAGCGGAGGAACGCTGCGTTTTCTAGAACATCAGACAGACCCCACTGCCATCGACACTGTGTCGGTACTGACGGCGAGGCGTTTTTGATGGTACCCGAACTCCCGGAGGGCGCAATCTTGGAAGATATCGGGGTATGTGCATTCTGCCCTGACCCGACCCTGCTTTGACGCCGGTTCGGGTTCCAATTGACCTTGTATCACACGGTTCGGGTGTGGCTGGGGTGCTTGCTTGGTTAGGTTGGGCCGGTGAGGTGATGGGGCACTCGATTTTGTGGTTGGTCGGGATCGTGCAGGAGTATGATGAGGACGACAGTGTGTTCCAGAAACCGTGTTGACGAGGCCAGTGGGGCTTCGAGTTGAAGGGCGAGAGCGGCCCGTGATCTCCGGCCTCCCTGTGCCCTGCCGAAACAAAACCCAAGCCCCAGAGCTGGCAGCCGATGCAGGTGAAAACTCGGAACCGAGAAATCAGCGGCTGACCCGAATGATCTTCCCTGTGCCTCAAAGGGGCGCCGACCCAGCGTTAGATTCTTGAGGGGGATCTTTGAAGCCTCCTTGCGGGACGGCATTGAGGAGGATTGCAAATTGCTGTCGATCGCGGCGAGAAGCGGCCAACTCCTATCTGAACGGCTGGTCGACGGTGGCCCAAGAGCAGCACGGGCATGGGCAGGGTTCCGGCGGAACAAAGTCCCCAGATGCCGTGCCGTCTCTTAGAGGGCGCCGCCTTGATCTACACAGTACAGGGCGGCATGTGCTGGTGTTGCCTGCCAGAACGGCATGGCCCGCCACCCAAGCGAGCGAACAATCCAGGTGCCGTTGACGGTGCTTCGCCTCGAGCTGCGAGGTCACATCTCGCCAACTCAGATATGAGCGATCGTCGCTTTCCCTTTGTCCTCTCGTGTCAGTATCTAACAGGCTAAACTTCGCCTGATCGTCAAATCCCCGCGGGTCGGGGCGAAGTGGCATCTCGGGGGACCGAGGCTGTGCGATTGGTGCCGTGTGTCCAGAAGGAGAGACACTGGTTTAACCGCAAGCGCAGTTCGCATTTCAAGCCAGTCCAACCAACACGATGAGACCAATACGAAAGTCCCATCGGCAGCCGGTGCTCTAGCTGTTTCATAGACAGCTTGGCTTGGCTGTGCGCCCAGCGTACCACAAAAGAGGGTTCTTTCCAACGCTGACACTGTCGCATTGGCGATTTTGCCGCAGACGGCAGACGGGAGGCGTTCTGGGTTGGACTTCCAGCGTTGGATTGTGTCATCCAGGGCCCGGGTAGTGCCGTCTCGCCTGTTCTTTGAGATTTTCAAGAGGCGCCATTAAGACGTTGGGCCGGCGGGAATCCGGTCAACGAGGGCGAACCGGCGCGCGGGGATGGGTGCTGGCGGGGTCTAGAAGGCATCAGTGGTGATGCTTGGCCGCAGCAAACAACGAACCTCCGGGGCGTCCACGTACTATTAGTGATGATTCGGGGTACACCGAGATTGGCTTGGTGTTTGTCTTGCCTGCCGCAACCCTCAGTTGTACTGTAGTATGCCGGGTGTGTCCGGAGGGGCGGCCCCGACGCCGGCCGGGTTAGGGTCCGAGCGAACAGCGCAAGGGCGACACCCCCTTGCGCGGCGGGTTTTTCGCTGCCGGTTGTCGCAAGCATCGAATTTAGAAGGAGAAGGAGCTGTTGCTCGCTTGAGTTGTGGTTGGCTGCGGTAAGGTCAGATCCCGACGAGCATTTGCCGACAGGAAGTGTGTTGGCTGGCTTCCGGGCGCTTGTTCGCGCAACAAGGGCGGTTGCGACGCGGCACCGCGGCATCTCTGCGAACGCGGTGTCGCAGGCGCAAGCGCAGGGGAAGGAAGCCGACGTCCAAGCGGCTGGCCCAGGGATCGCGCACGCGCCCCCACCCCCTTCTGGTTCCTCGATGGCGCCAAACCGTTCTTGGGCTTCGTCCCACTCGGGCGCTCGAGGCCTGGTCCCGGTCGGGACAGGGGTTCAAGCTGTGCAGCCCTATATTAAGTAACGTCATCCCTCTTTCAAGACAGCCACCGTGGGACTTCGTTTGTGTGGGTTGAACAGCACTAGGCTGGGACGACAAGGCGTGCTGCAGCTCTGTTGTGTCTCGACCTCTCAAGGGGGCCTTTTGCGGCTAACTGGCAAGCCAAGCCAAGGCAGCACGCTTCTTGCGCACTCGCTGTTGCTGGTGGGAACGGGACAGACAGGGTTGGGGACGGAGTGCAGCGAATGAGAAATTGTCCGATGTCCATTTTGAGAAGCCCAGCCGTTTTTGTGTTTGGGCCTTTGCGTGGTGTCCGAACAAGCGCTGTGAGCCGAGTGTCCGCCGATGTCTTCTTTGTTGTTCTGTTGCGGCGACCAGATTAATTGGAAATAAAATTCCAAGACAGACCGCTGCACTCGCCCCCCCCCTCCCCCCGTCCAGACATGGTCGATCAGGAAGAGCTCTCGCAAGGTTAGCCAGTGGTGCGGGTGCTCTGAATCTGAGGACGGCCTTTACCCGCCCGCGGTGTTCCATCCAGGCCCTTGCGGCTGGCACTCTGCTGCGGGAACCGAGCCGCGTCGTGTCCACCGAGACCGCGGGGCGTGCCACTGAGGCTTTGCCATGTCCATCGGTTGCCGTATTCGGCAAAGACAGATCGACGCAGCTAGACGCCGCGGCGGTTGACAGGCGCTGCTGGCTAGGAATCGTCGATTCGACAACGCGCGACAGGGGGCCTGTGACTGCTGCCTCGTCCCGGTCTTCCAGGGTTTTTTTTTTTTTTTTTTTTTTTTTTTTTTTGCTTTTCGATCTGTCCGTTGCCAGATGCGGGATGGTGCGTGCGGATGGGGAGAGGGAGGGACAGAGAAGTGAGCGGCCGAGGCGGGGGCTCCTCTCGGCATCTCGCGCGATTGTCTTCCATGTGACGGAAGAAAACAAGCCAAACACATCACATCATGGGATTCCGAAGTGTCGAGAACGTGACACAAGGCAGAAGCGGGGGTTGTTTGAATTGCAGGAGGCTCTTGTGGGGAGCTTGGTGGGAGGGGTTAGTGGGTCTGGAACATGGCCAGGGGGGGGAAGGGAGGGGGTGGCCACGCCATGGCTCCGCATCCCGGAACCTGTCACAGCGCGAATTGGGAAGTGTGGGAAGGTGAGAATTGGGAATTGGAAGTTGGGACTTCGGAATTGGGGATTGGAAATCGGAAAAGAGAGACGGGAGCCAACGCCAGCATGGAAGTGATGATAAAACACACAACGACAAGCTACAGTATCGGGGCCGTTTGCTGTGCATCCAGTCTTTTCCGTACATGCCAAGTCCTGTGCAACAACAAGGTCAACGGCGACAGCGCGCAGCGCCGGGCGCGGCAATGTGACAGGCCAGTGTGACAGGACAGGGCAGTCGGGCAGAACCCGACTCGAGCGCGAGCTGAGGGGCCACTTCCAGGACCAGCCTCCAGGTCGCGCTTCCTGCAGGTGTGTGTGCGCGCGTTGTGCACGGCAACGGGTTTTTGTCGCATCGTGTGAAAATGCCCAGACGGGAAAGGCGCCGCAAGCCCTCAACGCTCGTGCTGGGATCGGTCCACTCGTGGCCCTTCGGGAAGCCGAGCCTCAGTCGATCCAGACTGGCACCCGCCTGTCCCAGCCTCCCCCACCTTTCGCGTTGGAGGAGCTCCCTGTCAGTCCCAGTCCCAGTCCCAGTCCCAGTCCCAGTCCAGGCATGGATGGCGTGGTGGCGCCCCAGCCATTTGTGCACCGAAGCATCGAAAGAGGAAAAAGCAAAACAATTGTCCGTTTTTGTTTTGTATTCCGAGTCCCCTGAGATGATGCTGCTATCCCGGTCCTGTGCAGCCCGTTTTCCCGCCTCCTGCCAGGGAAAAGGCGTGATGAAAACAAGAATAAAAAAAAACCAAAAAAAGAGAAAAAAACAGACATGCTAACGTGACTGAGTATAGTACAAGCATAAAGCATAACCAAGGCTGTTGTTTTAGTACACGTGAAAATATACACTAGGCGAAGAGGCAGAAGAATGGAGTCCCAATTGGGAAGGAGCACGAAAAAAGAGAAAGAAAAAAAAACCGACAAAGACAAATGCCTTCCCTCTTCTCTCCATCCCTGGTATTGACAATATCATTGCCGAAGTGGGAAATATTCCCCGGGCGCCATTGTGCAATGTGCAGTCGTCATTTTCGAGGTCGGCTCTGAGGCTTGGCTGGACGCGGGCCAATTCGAATCAAATGCTGCGCGGTGTGGTCGGTCGGGCTGGAGAGTCGGGGTGGTTTGCATCGAATGAGAAATGATCGAATGGGGTACGAGTCCGCATTGTCGGAGACGTGGCACTGTTCCCTTTCCAGCCTGAGCCAGCTTTCCAGGACGCCGTCTTCCCTGGCCCCCCCTGACTTCGATCCTTGCTCCCCCCTGGGCCATCCTTGCCACGGTTGCTTCGGTCGGCCGTGGGCATTGCCGCAACGGGAAAGGGGGGCAGCCGTACCCAAACCGCAACGAGTTTGGCCCGAGTGGGCGAGGCTGAAACATCGGTGAAATTAAGGTTCAGTCGTTATCTCCCGGTCGCGTGGCTGTTGATCCTGGCACTCCACCGCCGCCTCCTCCACCACTGCGAAGTTTTTCCTCCGACGACCGCGGCGAGTGCCTCCGCTCGTTTTCGGCAAATGGAGGCTGGGAGTGCTGCATTGGGTGCTGCAGTTGGTGGTGGTGGTGCTGCTGCTGCTGCTGTAGCTGCTGCTGCATCGCATGCTGGTGGTGGTGCCGCCCTTCCGAGGACGACCCGGGTGCAAAGTGTGTGGTTGTCGTTGCTGTGGCAGCTGCTGTCGCTGCCGTCGCCCGTGGGGACTGCGGGTGGTCTGACAGGAGCGATGAAACCGAGTGCGCCCCGGTCCGCCCAGACAGCACCTGTCCAGCCGAAGGCCCAAAGTGTGGCGCCTGTGGTTGGTGCAGAGCCGAGGATGACGACGGCTCGCCGCTCTCCCGCACCGAGCTTGCCCCTGAGGTGTGCATCGGGGACATCTCTCTCCCTGGACCGGAGCTCTCCGCCCGAGCCCGGCCACCAGCGCCGGTCCGGTACAATCCCACGTCACTCCTCTGCCGCGAGTGCCCTCTCCTGCGGCCCAGTGGTGGATTAGACAGCCCTGTGCTGTGTGGAAAGGGTGGCGAGCGTTGCCGATGTGTCGCCGTGGGCGGCGGCGCCGGCTGCTGGGGCCCTAGTGCCTTTCGCTTCCGAGGCGATTCCCCTACTGCGTGAAAACGACCTCGGTTAGCCCCCGCCCCAGAGCCTCATGCGCGCTGTTTGGTTTTGGACGAACCTGAGGGCGTGGCGGGCTGCTCGGCGCCGCTTCGTCCTCCTGTTTGAGACGTCGGGGGTTGCCAGTGGTGGAAGTAGATGGACGGTGACGGCTGTGCGTCTTGCTGTTGTTGTTGTTGCTGCTGCTGCTGCGGCTGCGGCTGCGGCTGGTTGAGTCCCGCTTGGTGTGTGGCCGCCGAGGGGCCTCCTGGTCCGCCGGGAACGTTGGTGTTTAGGTTGGGCAAGTTTGATCCGCCACCGATAAGCGTCCGTCCTGCCATCGCCCCGGGCATGCTCAGTCCTCTCGGCCTCGTCGGAGAGCCCGGGTAGCCCGCCATGTACACGCTGGGCGGCCCTTGAGCCGAGCCTGGCGTCGATGGAACGCCTCCGGATACCGAATACTGTCCGTACGCCTGGGCTTGAGAGTCTCGCCTCTGGTGCTCTGAAGAGACAGCTCCCGGCGGCATCAGCGCCGGCGGCTGCTGGTGGGCAGATTGCGCCGTGATAAACTGCTGTGCCCACTCCAGCGCCGCTGGCGAGAGTGCCCCGCCGCCCATGCCGGCAAAGACAACCGGCACAAGCGGTGGCGGTATCCCCCCGTGCAGCGAGGTCTTGAGGATTTCGTGCTCCATCCTCCTCTGCTCGAGACGGTAGCTCTCCTGTCGCGTCCGTTCCTCTTCTTGCTTCCTCTTGTCTTCCTCTGCCTTGGCAGCAAGCCAGGCTCTCATCGACTCCTCATGCCACAGCGGTGCCGGCGGGAGCTGGCCCAACGTCTGGCTCTGCGACGGCGGGGGCGGAGGAACGGGCTGCCCTGCCGACAAGCTCGATGGCGCTTGCGAGGGGCCGGATCCGGGGGGCGGTTGAACTGGAGGCAGAGCCGCCGGCGGAGGCAGACCACGGTGAGGCGCCGACATGAGCTGATCGGACAAATTGCTGCCTCCGGAAGTGGTGAGCGGCGGCTTCTGGCCCGGATCCAGATATATCAAGGGGGGAGAAGGGCGGGAGGTGCTCGGCGGGGTTGGAAGATCATGGACGGGCCTGTAGCCGTACTGCACTGGCTTGTTGATTGTCAGCATCCTCGTGTAAGTGGGCAGGGCAGGCGAGGACGGCGGAAGCGCAGAGCAGCTTAAGCGACGGAAGGGGGTCCCGGCTGGTTGTTAAAGAAAATAGGGAAGGGTGGAACGAGTGCCGGGCGGATGGGGCTGGGTTTTGAGAGGAAGTGGGGAGGGTGTGGGAAAGAAAGAAGTGGAAATAACCTTTGGATGGATGGGCAAGCTGGATGTGGCGGCCAGCCTAGTGGTGGGAGCAAGAGAGGGTGACAGGCGGGGCGTGTGGTGATGAAACGTCGAAAGCACTATGACAGAGCCCACCCTGATTTGGCCATTGGCGCGCTGCATAGAAATATAAGTACTTGCTCCAAGGTAGGAAAAAGGCGGGGGCGGCGGGCTGATGAGCAGGAATCCCAACAAGGGAGAGAGAGAGCGAGAGGCAGCAGCAAGCAGCAGCAAGCAGCAGCTACGAAACGGTGCAGTCCGCTACGCTCGAGGCGGAGTTAGTGTCAAGCGGGAGAGGCGAGGGTGACCCTTGCTCCGTGTGCCTCCCTGCCCCGTCCCGATCTCTCTCCCCTTCTGCACTGCCGGATGTCGTGGGAAGGCGGCGCTTGTTCGGACGGTGGGGTGCAATTCTGATAGCTCCCCACAGTACGGGCGACGCAGTCAGGATGTGGTTAGAGGAGTCCAGTGTTCAAAGAAGGCCGGGGGGTGTGGACGAGAGGGACGGCGGCGGCAACAATTTGTAACCCAATTTGATGGTTTACCGTTTAGGCAAGCAAGCGAGCGGAAACAGTGTGGAGCAAGAAGGACGTCCCTGAGGTGCCCTGAGCTATTTCATTTGCACGCAGTGCGTATCAGAACAGATTGACGCAAGGGTTTGGGGGATCGAGCAGCGAGGCGGCCTCGGGAAGAATCGAGACGGGAAACCCGGTGGAAATCCCGGCGAGTAAACAGACCACATAGCACAAGACGCGACCCCTTAGGACCGGTCGATCAGTCGAGCGAGGACCACGGGAAGCAGTCGGTCGGTAGACGAGCGTTGGCGAGGAGGGAAGTCGAGATGGCATAGTCGGCGAGGTTCTGCCAAGATGATACCGGGAATCTGGGGTCAGCAAAAAGACGGGGTAGGGAGAGGCACGCCGAATGCGGTCTTGGTGGTCCTGATCCTGTCTTGAACACACCCTAGCCCAAAGAGAGTGTGTTGTCCACACCACCGGGATCCAGGAATGACAAGGCTAGCTGGCTGGCGCTTTTGCTCAGATGGGGGAGGTGCAGAAAGTGGGTAGGTTGAGCCATCTGTTTTTAGCATGCCGTTCCGAGCCCTGGTCCGTCTCCCTCTCGACCACTTGTTCCAGGGACTGTGTGAGGAGCACAGGGCCGGCGCAGGGGGGTGTCCTGAAAGATGCAGGGCAGATCCGCGGCTGGCGTGTTGATGACGAAGACGGACGGGCCAATCAGCGCGTCGGGCCGAGGGGTGTGAATAACATCGAGGGAAGCGCTCCAGACGAGGAGGAGGGCATCATCCGCCGAAGCGCAAGCAGACAGCAGCCCAGAATAGGTGCCCCCTTCACGCACCACCAGTCTATGCCTGCCCGGAATAGGTTATCTCCCTCCATGCGGGTGGGTGTGAAGAAGGCAGAAACAGGCCAGATGCTGCAAGAAATACACCGGCCGCAAAACAAGCCGGCCAGGCCAGCGTCACAGCACGCTGATGCTCGGCCGGCGAAGTACCCGCCTGACAACCGAGCAGGGCCGTTTGGGTCCAGGTGCAGCTGCGGGCGAGTTAACCGCGCAGCGTGCAACCCACATCGAACCAGGCCGCAGAGCAACAGAAGACCGCCTGGCCGAACTGGGGCTGTCGATTACAGACTGGGTTTGCATATGACGCGCCTCCGATGCAACATTAGCTCGCACCGGCGTTGGATCGAGCGTGTGTAAGTGGGAATCCCGCGACGCCTATGGAGGGGTCAGTGCTGTCGAGCATCGCCGACCAGCCCGAGCCAGGAGGAATTACGCCGGCTGGCAGCCCCAAGGGGGAGGAGAGTCGGCTCCTCGGGCGGGTTGAGCGGGTGTCTCGGCGATCGGTGGCTCGGCGGCTGCCTGGCAACGTGAGGTACCGGCACCGGACGCAGGGTCGTTGACGCAGAGGCGCAGAGGCGCGGACTGGCTGCCCTACGTGCATGGTTACCGGATCGGGCCCAGATAGATGGCAGGACAGCCGTGTGCTTTGCCCGATTTTGGACCGAGGCCGCTGTCACTTGCTGCAGCCGCGGCGACGAGGCATAGCACGCTTTGACAGCATGCGTTATGCGCTCGGCGAAGGAGGGCCGGCCACGTTCCCGCAAGTGGCGATGTCGATGGGTTCGTGATGTAACTGCAAGCGATCCAGCTGCATACACTACATAGCTGAGCAGGGGCGGGGGTGGGGAAACCCAACGGTCGATCTGGCGCTTGTAGCCGCATTGCTGGCGTGCTCGTGCACGCGCAGGACCCCCCATCTGAGCCATCCAACAACGCTGGCACATCCGAGCAGATACATGCCCGGGAAATGATTTCTGCCGGAATCGGAGCTCTTGCCGCGGTGCCATACGGAGCCCTACTACTGTACTAGGCACCTAAGCAGTCGGTATAGGTGGGATGATGGCGTCGAACGCACGGAGACGGACGAGGCGAGGGGATGCCGCGGCGCCGGTAAAGAAGTCGTGATTTCAAATCGTGTGGGATTTGGAAAATAAAATGAAATGAAATAGAACAAAACAAAACAAAAATGGCATCCTGCTTTGAGCACCAAAACCCTGACCCGGATTCGAGCTGTGATCCGGAGGCCTTTCCTTTACCTCTGTGCCTGTCAGGGAGGCAGTAGGTTGTCGCACGAGAATGGACTCGGCGTCGAGGTTGACACCAAGCTCGATCCCGGAAGATGTCGCCATTGTGCTTGGAAGATCGGAGCAGGCAAGTGCGGGCCACAGCCCACAGAGCCAGAGAAGGGCCATGTTTGGATTTGGAATGGTGGCAGTGTGGTATGGTACCTGGCAGCAGACGCCGGCACTTGGCTATAGCAGACCGACATAAGGCGCCGTAAAGTCCGGGACGAACTGAGGTTCGGGCGAGCAATGGGACCAGAACGGGGATCGTGTGGACGGAAGAAACGACACCGGCCATCGCTGCTGCACAGCGCGCGAGTGCACACAGCATTTTCGGGAAGAGTGGGTCCTGCGCATTGGTGCCTGGACCCCTGCCTGGACCCTGCCAGGCGGCAGCAGGTGCCATGCACCCAACCATGGCCCGAGCACCAAGATCAAACGCGACCCGCGCGACGGGCCGCGACCTGCTTCTGCAGTTCTGCTTCGCAGGCCGCCTCAAGTCCGTTTCCTCCAACCCGCCATCGTCCAGAGCGTCCTGGCCGCCAACGCTATAAAACACTGGGGGCTGCGATGGCTCCCACTGCGCTGTTTTACTAGGTTGCGTTTGGGTTTCTGCTTATAGCTCAAACAACCCACGTTCGCAGTGTTTGAGGCACGTGTTTGGATCTCGGAGCGGCATGGCTTGGATGCATCTGCAACCTGCAACTGCAACTCTTTCCAGTTGTTGTCCGGACTCTGTGCTCGACGACAAGCTGCAACGACAGAGGATCGATGCAGTCACAGCGATTCCAGGCTGCGTCGAGTCGACATGGCGCCAAAAAAGACAACCCGGAAGCCAATCTCAATGCTTCCTGTCTTTTGCTCCTGTGGTTCTTCTGTGACAGGGTTTCCAGAACATCGAGCCTCCCACCGGTCGCCTGGCCCGGCTGCGGACGCCGCCTGGTCCATTGGTCCCAACCGGAAAATTCCCGGCGCGCATGCATCCTCTGCGTCCATCCAGTTCATCCAAACACCAAACACGCGTCCAGCGCGCCCAAACTTTGGCCTGAACCGGCCGCCACCAGGACACACGATCTGCGTCGAACCTTAGTTTGAGCTCGGCTGCCGGCAGACCTCCCCTGCTCCCGCCATTTGCGGTGGCAAACTTCTCGTTGCTGCCGTCGCTGCTGTCGCTGCCATCGCTGCCGTCGCTCCCGCTCCCGCTGTTGCTCAGGCTGTTGTGGGTTGATCAGTTGGCCTGCTGGAGGGGGACATCGGGATCAGATCAGCACAAGGTGTGTGAAACCCCCAACGTTGAGCCACTCCCTCATCGTCACGGAGCAGCGTTTCCTGCGTCTGTTCTTGAGCGCTAACTACCTAGAGTTTCAAGTTTGCTGAGAGGAAGACGACCCTGGGCTGCAGCATGCTGACGGCACGCAACGGACCCGAGGCCCTGCGCACCTGCAGCCTCGACAGCGCATGAGCACTGCTGCTGCACCTCGGCCGACGGCCCACCAGCACGCCGCCGGCCTTTTGTTTTGTCCTGGCAGCTTGCCGCTCGTTTCTGGCCATCGTTTCCGCCGGCTCGACTCGCTACCCGGTTCATGGGTCCGCGGGATGCTCAGCGCAAACAACCTCGGTGATTGCCCCTCCCCCCCGCCAGGTTGCTGATTGATGTGCATCCATGGGTTTCATCCAGCCCTTCACTCCTCAGTTCGACAGCCCTGAGCCCATCGAAAGCGTCTCGGCTGTCTGCAAGCACGGCGACATGCCCGAATATCGCATTCCAAGAGCGGTAAAATGCAGGCCGCTCTAGCCCGACCCAAAGTAAGCACCCGGGGACCCAGGGTTTGTCGAAGGTGTGTCTAACCACGGAGCTAGGTGCATACAAGGACACGTCCGGCGGCGCACGCTGAGGCGTTCAGGAAAGCCCCATCCCGACGCCAGTCCGTGGCACGGTGAGCGATGAGCATTCCCACGCCTGCAGTTGAGCCAGTTAGGAAAACGTCTGATGACCGAACCTGCAACCACCAAGCAGCGCCGGCCACATGTGATAAAAAAAGCTTGCCTGGGCCAATAGCATCTTGAACTCTGTATTCGAAACAGAAACAATACCGGGCTCCGCTGCTGTTTGGCCCATTGGCACCCACCAACTTCCACGTCGAGGCCCCCTCTCCACAAACATCAAGGTCATCTGCTCGCCTGACAACACCGGCGCCTAGAACGCTCCATCTTCGTCCCATGTTGATGCCAAACGAAGCGTCGAGATGGGACAATCCCATCGGAGATACACCAACACCTCGGCAAATCAACCTGTTCGGCTTAGGCATGGCCTGGCCTTGACGGTCACATCTTTCCTGATGAAATGAGGTGAGCTGACATGGCATCACGTTCTCTAGCCTCTCGGCAGAGAGCCGGATCCAGCCTCTCGCCTCACAGCTACACAGTGACGGAGTATCGCTCGTCGCCGATGCGAGAGCTCGTCTACGAATACCGCCGTGGATCCTCGCCTCGCATCCACCTACCGTGGTCCCCGACATCGGCGTCTTTATCAACCAATTCTTGATTGCAACTCGTGTCTTCAAACTAGCCTGCTTCCTCAAGGCTCGAAACAATCTCACGCTTCTGCAACTGCACTGGGCCCACAACCCATCAAATCCCTTTGCCCACGACAGCATCTCGGCCGCAGCCTGCCGTTGATTTTTGCGCCCCCCGTAATCTCAATCTTGGGTACTGACTGCAACAGCCAGTACACTGGAGTTCTTCAAAGGAGGTTCAACGGGTATGCTGTAGGACTGTGGCGTTCTCAGGGCCTCGTGTGTGGCTCTGACCAGCTGCTGTACGGAATCGTCCTTCCTCAGGATCTCTCGTACTGTGGACACATGACTCTGGCCGGCGGCAGGACCAGTACCGCATCTGGCGCCGGCCAAGGACCCTGTTTAACGCTAGACCTGGGTCTTGTTTCAGGTTGTCATCCAACCTGGGGCCAGTTCTCGAGTCAGCAATTCTTGCGGCCAGGCATGGAAGAGCTGGTCCGAGCCGATGTCACACTGGCTGCATGCACTCTTTCGGAGCCGGACTTGGCAATGTTGGAACGGAGGTCCACAGAGACAACCCCCGTGCGGGCCGATGCTTGGCCTTGCTTCCGTCATCGCCTATTCTCGCCCCGGAAACAGCACGTCCGAGGCAGAACGCGCCATGATATATCTCTCATAAGTGCTGAGGAGCAAATACCCGCCTCCATCTCCGAGCAGCAACTCTCCATCCTTGTGATGTTCTCTCTAGTCAAGCGACGTTCAGGGGCATCGATGAAGCCTCTCCCACCCTGCGACAGCACAAGAAGACCGTGGATGCGTGGTTCGTCCTACGGATACAACTCTGCGGCCGTCTTCCGAACGTGCTCGCCGGAGCCCTTCGACCCGTCACCTGGCCGCCCGAGGCGGTCCATTGGACCAAGCGGGTTCCGATGCTGACGCGTTCGATCACACGGTCGAGATAAATTCCATCCCATGATAGGAAACCCAAAGGCCAGTGCCTAGGCGGGCCCAAGGATCATGGGCGGTATTCTCATGCCGGGACACTAGTCGTATCCGTAGTGGTATAATGGTGTCTGATATGGCTGCAGTGCAGTCCACGACTCAAAACCGTCCGGGACAACTGCGTATCCCACCCTCAAAAGCCAGGCCAACCTTTTCCATCCAGAGCACTGGTAGTCAACGGCCAGTGAGACCTGCGGAGAGGGAGAGAGCGCGACTCCCACCCTGCCCTCTGCCCCTGTCTGGCCTAAAGCAACTCTGATTAACGCTTGCCCCTGGACAGCACTTAGAAGCGGGAACCAGCATCGCAGTCTTCTCGCTCCAGCAATCGCTATTGGCCCCAGCAACTGTATCCAGTCAGCGCCGCCGAAGCGTCTACCGAGCTTCGAGAAGAGTCAAAACAAGGGAATCGGCAGGCTCACCGGCTTTTTGCGTGCCACACCAGCCGGGGAATTTCCATGAGCGGCTGGATGCCCAGCTGGCCGGCCCCAAAGGCTGACGAGTGCAAGCGGCCTGCCTCGTGTGTGTGCTTGCTTGTCTTATTTCGTACCCTGCTTGCTTGCTTCCTTGCGGGATGCGGCAGGAGGATCAACGAAAAGCCATACCTTGACTCCGAGGCCACCGCCTCGACGAGGTTGATCCTCCCCGGTTACAGCCGTAGCTTGCCTGGTCACGTTTGATGATTTGCGTTCGGTTCTGCTGGCGATCAAGCAAACTCGGGTGGGAGCGGGGCCATGTTTTTGCGGCGGTGTCACACAGGTTTCGTCGAACTGCATCGTCAAATGGAAGTTTGAAGCCCGAACAGAAACGTCCACTCGCCGCCCCCTTTTTCTGGGGGTTTAATCGTCACCTCCACCCTGCAGCGCCAAAACACCTGGTTTTGCTTCCCGGATCCTCCAGGTTACATCAAACTTGGCACGGTCCATGTCTGGGCCAGCCCCCCCGCTTCCCCCCTGGGACGCTCATTCATGATTCAGGAGCAAGAGGACGTCTGTTCCCGATACCATAGATTATCAAAGTCCGGAACCGATTGCGACCAAGGTTGGAAAAGCTTGGGCAGGGACAAGAAGAAGAAGAACAATGGGGCACTGCAACGCTCCGTCTGGCAAATCACCTGCCCTTGTTTCAAGCCGGCTCGAAGTATTCCGCATGCAGTCTCCTGCGTTCTATACATGTGAGCACAGTAATATGGAAGTCAAGCCACACACGCCAAGACCGACCCCAATCCCAAGACAACCTCACCCCACCCCTTGTCCCTCCATCCAAGTTGGTGATACCAATCCCAGAATGAACCCAATCCCAGAGTGAAGAGTATGCGGCTGGCGCGCGACCCGGCTGTTTTGGTTTCGGGCAGGGCCCTTGGCCATGTGTCTTGACGCCTCGCTTTGCGCTTCGTACGCAATATCGCGGCCGGCAATGTCCCAAGTTACAGGACGCATCTTGTCTGAGACTTGCCTATCAAATGCGGAAGCAATACGGCGGCTTGCAGGGAGGTAGATACAAGCATGCAGCCCAGTCAGCCATGCCGATAGGGGTGGTGTCCGTGAGGTGCTGTTTGTTGCTTGGTGCGGTGTGTCTGTTCTCGACAACTTCTCCTTGCCGTGTGCCTCGTGCAAACACAGACTTATTCATCGCTGGAAGGGTCCGATTGATGGGCTGTGTATGTCCTGCGGCTATGGTTCAGTTTGGGAATAGGATTGAGCGCCATCATTAGGGCATGACTTGCTTCTTGAAACCTGCCACCTGTGCACAGAGGTGTGGGCACTGATGCCATGCCACCAGTCGGAGGGCGGCGGTGATCACTGGGCCCAATATAGATAGAGTCAGTGTCTGTGACTTGCGTGCTCTGATCCAGTGCCGTGCCGTTTGGGATAAGGCACATAAACGCCACGTTGTTGAACGACGCCGATCGACGCGGTGACACAAAGGGCGGACAAGAAGCGCCACTTGGGCGGTGGGTGTGTGGTGTCTCCGTGCGGCTGGGTTGGCTGGTCGATGCCTGCCAGTGCCAGAGGATGCCGCCAGGTGAGTGGAGAGACCTGAGGTTGTACCTACATTGGTGCTCATGGTAGGCAATGAGAAGAGTGCCCATTCGGTGTGAATACACAGCCGTCTATGATTGCAGTATCAAGTCGCTGGAAAGGCCGTATGCCAAACACACTCTCTCTTTTCTGGTCTCTCGGAATCAGAGCTCGATGTCTGCCGGATCGTCTCACTCATCGCCAACGTGCCAGGGAAGGAGGTGAAGATGTACATGTAAGACTCGGCTACGGCATGCTCAAAACAAACGCGATATTGGTATTCTACCCTGCCCCGACCTGCCCGGTCTG